>Ga0213868_10001544_pt1 | contig 22268 bp, 13 predicted proteins | sample PICome_9_FD_160087 | JGI IMG/M metagenome (GOLD analysis project Ga0213868, IMG submission 160087) | Coastal seawater microbial communities near Pivers Island, North Carolina, United States - PICO127 | ecosystem: Environmental > Aquatic > Marine > Coastal | place: USA: North Carolina...
TGACTGAAGATGACTTCTTAACAGAGAAGCCCTATCTTTTCTTTTAGCTAATCAAAGCTCAGTAGTGTTCTCAGACGTTTACCTGCAATTATGTCTGCAAACGCTTCATTAATATCTTCAGTAGGTCGTCCAGCTAATAAAAACCCCAACCCATTTGGGTTGAGGTCTATTTTTGGTGGAGGCGGCGGGAATTGCACATAGACTGTACATTATTGATTAATATAGGTTTATCGAGTTTTAAAATCCGTTTTTGTTACATCTTTTGTTACATTAAATGCCAAGCGTTTTAACTGGACGGATCAAGTAAAGATAATTTTATACTTCCCAAAAAACCGAGAGATAAGACCATAGGCTACCATTTCGGCTTATGAATCAGTAGTTTGATACTATGAGTATTTACTTCACCCCTCTTTTAATATGCCTTTTAACGACTAATTCTGAGGGGCTGCTCCGGCTCCATCACGACGCGTATCGGAAGCGCCAATAGAGCCACCTCGCGCACCTTTGGACACTGTTTGAGTAGAACCTAATACACGAGGTGCATTGTCTAAGGTATGACCCATACCTTTCAATATGTTGAGCGTATCGATTGATATACCTTGTTCATATCCAACTCTATCAGGTAACCACTGATGATGAATTCGCGGTGCCGCAGTAGCCTCTGCAATACCCATGTCAAAATCTAAAATATTTAATATAACCTGCAAAACGACCGTAATAATTGTGCTACCTCCAGGAGAACCTGTAGCCATCAAAGGATCTCCATCGCCATCAAATATGATAACTGGAGTCATGGCAGATAGCGGCCGCTTTCCCGGCTGTATCTCATTAGCAATTCCACCTATCAGACCATAACCATTGGGCGAGCCAGGTTTAGCTGAAAAATCATCCATTTCATTATTTAATAAAAATCCGGCTCCAGTAACAGAAATACCACTTCCAAAAGAAAAATTTAAAGTGGTTGTTGTGCTTGTGGTATTTCCCCACTTATCCCTAGTTGAAAAATGTGTTGTTTCTACACTTTCTCTTCTCGGGTTTTTTAAGTTTCTAAGCAGACGTCCAGGATCAATTGCAAGGCCAGGATATACATCGGCTGATGAGCTTGCCTCCTCCAGATTAATTTTTTGTCTTAACTTTTCTGCATAGCGTTTATCGATAAGTTGGTTGACTGGTACATCATAGAAATCGGGATCACCTAAATAAGCACTTCTATCAGCATAGGCTCTGCGCATAGATTCAACCAGACGATGTATGTAGGCAGCACTATTATGGCCAAGAGTTCCGAGATTCCACCCTTCTAGGATATTTAGCATCTGAAGAAGGTGGACACCACCAGATGACGGAGGTGGCATGGAACAGATGTTTTTCGCTTGATAATCAACACATATTGGTTTTCTCTCTACCACGCGATAATTTTTAAGATCGTCTAGCGTAATCAAACCTCCTGATCGGATCATTTCTTCGACAATCAACTTAGCAGTTTTATTTTCATAAAATCCGGCGTGTCCATCAGCAGCTATGCGTCGTATAGTATCCGCTAAGTCTGTCTGGACAAGAGTATCGCCTGGCTTATAAAATTCGTTGCTGCTTTTGAAATAATATTTCTTGGTAGCGGAGTTCTTTGTCAGTCTTTTGGCTCGCGAGACTATCGAATGCGCCAAATCAACATTGACGATTATTCCTTTTGAAGCAAGGTCAATAGCTGGTTGAATGACTTGTTTTAAGGGAAGCTGGCCATATTTCTCATGCGCATGTAGGAGACCTGCTACTGTGCCGGGAACACCAGATGATTTAATACTACTCCTCGCTAATTGATTGTCTACTTCTCCATGTAAGTTAAGAAACATGTCTCGTGATGCTCTAGCCGGCGCGACCTCTCGGAAGTCGAGTGCGATAGTCTTACTTTCCCTTGTAAGATGGATAAGCATAAACCCTCCTCCCGCAAGATTTCCAGCTCTAGGAAGAGTCACCGCTAAAGCAAACCCAGTAGCGACGGCGGCATCAACTGCATTACCTCCTAAGGCTAAAATATCTGCTCCGATGCGACTAGCAATAACCTCTTGAGACACAACCATTCCTGCTCGGCTATATACGGGATGAAAGCGTGATTTTGGATCTATTATTGGAGAGTCGGAGATTGCAGACATACTGTAAGTAGAGCTCAACATAATCATGATTAAGCATCTTCCAAACGTTGATGTAATTTTTATTGACGTTCTAAAATCCAAAGTATTGCTCCATATTTATGTTGGCCTCTTGATTGGCCGATAGCTTTTAATCAAACTATAAAAAAATTATTTTTATGCAGAATCTATCCAGTATGATTTATGGGCAGACGGTGCGGCCAGTCGCTTGACCCTCCCAGTCTGGGTCCGTCTCTCCCATTAACAGCGCTGCTCTTTTTGCAACTAGATTGACTCGTCCAAATGAGGCGGCTTTGGATACTTCAGTAACTTCAAAGCCCTCTGAACGCCAGTGTCTTATATCACTAGAAGTCCAACCGGGATTACTCGTCTCAGCGTCAAAAGCCATTAGCCGAACTACCCGCTTATCATCAGCTCCTATCTGCACCGATGGGTGCACTCTTGGAAGCGCTAAAGCGTCAGCTAAGGTGTGTTTTTGATCGATAAACCGTGAAATAATTTGTACAATAGCAGAAGGAATTCTTATCCCTCCTGCAGCCCCAAGAGACAAAACTACCTTATTATTTTTAGTTACTATAACTGGGGCAATCGCAGTCCTTGGACGAGCACCCGGTTCCTGTGGACCAGTCCTAAGGTAGCCACCCATGGTGGCAGCGTATACAAAGCCTAGTTCTGGCGTGGCTACTTTTGCCCCAAAAATAGGACCGATTGTTTGAGTCATTGAAATAGTTAAGCCACTACAATCTTGCGCAGCCAAATGTGATGTATGAGCCCCCGGATAACCAATCCAGTCGGTGACGTCAGACGCTTTTATCTCTGCTTTATGGGTTTTTATCCGAGGTTTCTGGGCCGGCTTATATATTCGCATAGCCTCTTTAATAGCCCATTTTCGATCTAACAGGCCCTCTAAGTCTTCCTCATAATAGTTACCTTGCATCGACTCGATACTTAGGGCAATCGCCTGACTTACTATCACTGCCCAGTCATGATCATCTATCTCTGACAGGTCATATGTATCTAGAATCAATAATGCTTTGGCCACTAGGCCTCCGCCGCCGGGTGCTGCAACGGTATGTATGGTATAGCCTCGGTAGTCAATAGCAATATATCTAGCTGGAAGAACGCGATACTCGTTTAAGTCCTCCAGTGTGACGTAACCACCATTGTTAACCATATCTTGGGCGATCATCTTACCGGTATCACCAGTATAAAATTCTTCATAGCCATGTTGAGCGATACGCCTTAATGTCTCGGCGAGCGCCGGCTGTTTAAGTAGTTCTCCTGCGGTGGCTGTATTGCCGTCACGTTGAACAAACAACTGAGTCATTCCGTGGCTTAGTTTAAGTTTTTCTAAAGCAGATCCTTGTCTTGCCGCTTCTCCAGGCAAAATATGGAAACCATCTATAGATAATCTTATGGCAGGCTGTAAAAGTACGTAAAAATCTAACCTGCCGTGTCGTTTATGCAATGCTCCAAGGGTCGCTACCGTGCCGGGCGTTGCTACTGTCGAGTAACCAAAGCTAGGCATACTATCGGACTTTGCAAAACCCTTAGGTATTTCGGTCATACCGTCATACCCATAGAATTCCCCATCAGACGTCCTAACCATTGCTAACGATCTACCTCCTAAACCACTCATCGTTGGCTCGACGACTGACAAGACAAAAGAGGCTGCAATTGCTGCATCAACACTATTTCCTCCCAGGGCATATATTTCTTCAGCAGCCTGAGTTGCCAATGGATGTGCAGTTGAGGCAACTCCCCGAGATGCTATTTCTGGCATCGGCTCTGCGGAAGCATGCCATTGCCAAATGACGGCAAATAAGAGAAGTGATTTTTTCAACATTTTTTGAAAATCCAAAACAGCATTTAAGAGACTATAGAGGGAGCTTCCTGCTCCCTCTATAAAACGCAAAGAAGTTACATATCAACCTTTAAGCTGAGGTAATAATTTCTACCATAGTCTTGATGAGCATCAGCAAAGAAGCCGAAAAATCTGTCCGCAGTAGGGGCGCGCTCGTCGGCGAGGTTTTTTACGGCAAATTTAAGTCTTGCAGAGCTACCAGCTAATTTAAATCTATAATAGACAGAGGCGTCCATAGTGGTCATTGACGGAACAATATATTCTGTACCGTCTGAAAGTGTCAGGCTACTCTGAATAAAGTCACCTTTTCTAAGACCCGTTAAAGAGCCACCCCAATCTCCTTTTCTCCACAACAATTTTGCAGAATGTTTTTCGTCATAGGCGCCATCAATACCTAGCAAATTACCAAAGCCTTTTAGATTCACATAATCTGGAATGGCACCAGAAGTCTGAGCCGCTTGAATAGTGGAAAAATCACCGGTTGGCACTTGCTTAAAGGTATCAGTAAAGGTGGCATTATAGCGGAAGCCAAATTCCCCAAGGCTGGTCTCAAAATCATATTTGATACCGACATCCTGACCTTCCAGGGTGCGTTTCGCCATGTTAATGTATTCATCAGTAACCCGATACGCACGGCCCACTGGGCAGATACCTGCAGTTTCGAAAAGCGCAATTACTCCATCATCTAGTTCATCGCTATCTCGAATAACAGCAGAGTTTCCTGCTGATGATGTGCAGTTCCCATCGCCATTCTCAATTAGCAAGGCTAAGTCTAAAACGGTATGGTTATCCCGCCCAAATAATCCAATTGTTTTATCTTTTTCTATCTTCCAAGCATCGTAGGTTACTGTGAGCCCCTCAATCTGAGGTGGCTGTATTACAAGACCAATTGATGAGTTTTTTGATTTTTCTGACTCTAACTTATCAGCACCAGTTGCGAAACGCTGAATAGTATACTTGGAGTCTGAATCCATCCCTGAGGCTGTCGTAGTATTGTTTTCCGTAATATACTGATATACCGCATCAACTCGTGAACCAAAGCGTGCTACCTGTGCCTGGTTAACTTGGACTAAATTAGGTGCTCTGGTTGCTGTTTGTGCTGAGCCGCGAACTAAGAGCCAATCAGTTGCGTTCCATCCTACAGCGAGCTTTCCAACACTCGTCGTGCCTGCATCAGATATATCCTCATGACGGAAGGCCAGCTGAGCATCAATGGTATCCGTAACAGGAATTTGTAATTCAGCAAATACTGAGGTGGTATTTTTTTCACCCACAGAATCCGTTGTCGGGCTAGAACCTAGGACATCACTAACAAACGGAAATTCGGAACCATTGTCTGCAACATATTTTATGGTTCCATCTAACCGAGGGTCACGATTATCTGAATAAGATTCCTTGCGATATTCTAGGCCCACTAAAAGCCCAACGGGCCCTGCGGGCATAGAGATAATTTCGTTATTGCTTGCCTTAAAATCGACTAGCGTTAACTCGCTTTTATCTTTGCGATATACGTCTACTAAAGCTCGCTCGATATTAGTAGCATCAACTGAGAATATATTAAACGCGGCAGCTGTGGGATCCGACAGCGCTTCCGATAAAAGTGTATTAGAAATCCGATTATTGGTTACGTCATCAGCTGTAGCCTTCGAATACAGAGCAGCGGTCTCCCAATCCCAGTCGCCAGCAGCACCTCTTATCCCAGCTAGGAAACGAGTTGTTTTCTTTTCATTGGTGACTAACCGACCATATTTTGGACTACGTAACCCATCAAGACGGATCGTCATCCCAGCAAGTGGGTTTTCGCCATCCTGAAGAAGCTCGTTGGTGTAGAAATATTCCGGGCCAATAGCAATAGGTGCAGAGGAGGATGTGCCTGCTGGCTCTACATTTCTCACTGACTTTGCAGAGTAGTAACCAATCTCAGAGAATAATTCTAAGTCTCCGCCAAGGTCATGGTTGAAGGTAGCGAAGATATTTCTCCGCTCCAGCTTACTCCTGAAATCACGATATAAACCGGGGTTTAAATAATAGTTATCTGATGTTGTGTCAGGCACCAGACAGGTACCATAACTCGTGTCCAAAGCTGTTGCTCCAGCGCACTTAGAATCTGAACTAGGTAGAATTTGCATCTCTCCTCGAGAATCAGTGAAACTATTTGTCCCTGACTGATCGAGCTGAGCATATTGATAAGAATACAAATTCCTAAAAGCAGTAGCACCCTTCCAAGGGGAGTCTTCTGCCAGAATGGTCCGATGGTCTCCAGCACTCCACCTAGAGTCTTCCGTTGCAGCAATACTGTCACGATCATAGTAATCAACTAGCACTGTCAAATGAGATTTCCCATCGTTAAAATCAGAGCCAAATTTGGAACTAAACGTAACATCATTTGCATCAAAGTGATCAAATCCTGTCATTTTAGTGGTAAAACTAAAGCCTTTATAATTGCTATCAATCACGTTATTAATAACACCTGCTACGGCATCAGCGCCATAAATGGCGGAGGCACCATCCTTCAATACCTCTACCCTTTCCATTCCAGACGTCGGTATTAAATTGGAATTCACGGACAACGTTGGGACGTAGTCTCCTCCAAGCAATTCTGTCTGATAGCCCGCTGTGTTCACAAGTCGCCTTCCATTTAGCAGAACTAAAGTGTTACCCACTCCCATATTTCTTAAATTGTAAGATCCGACATCTCCCCTTGCAGAATTTACTCCACCCGAGAAAGCTTCGGCCTCAGTAAAGTAATTTAATCCCATCTCCGCTAGATTCTCTAAAAACTCCTCACCTGAATCCAAGCCTAATGCATCAATATCATCGGATGTAATTACGCTGACTGGAAGAGCAGTATTAATCGCAGCACCCTTTATCTGGGATCCGACAACTATCACCTCCTCTAGAGCGCCATCCTCTTGTCCAAGCACCAGCGTGCTTGCCAAACCTACAAATGAGAAAATCGCTGATTTTACTACTATTGATAGAACTCTTCGCTTAAACATACCGTCTCCCCGCAAGTTAATTTATCATTGTCCGGGGCGTAGGATACTTAGTTTATGACCTCAGGTTAGCAGTATTTTGTGACAATTTGTTAACCGAATGTAAACGGGAATTTTATCCCAAGGCTAGGTTACCCAAAATTTAGTCGCCAGAGTACGGGCTCTAAGTAAGAATACACCTCCGAAACACGCGATATTGCCTTTTCGAGGGGCTTAAGGGTAGAATTTCGCATGAAAACAAATCCCCAGCATTCTGTTTTAATCGTAGAGGACGAGCCTGCCAGTCTGAACCTTTTGGCTAGCTATTTTATGGCAGAAGATTATATCGTCTACAAAGCTAGCTCAAGCGATAAGGCAGAAAAGATATTCGCGAAAAATAAAATCGATATAGTACTAATGGACATAAAAATTCCTGGTAGGACCGGATTAGAGTTGACTCGCGAGTTTAGAAGTCAGTCTAATGTGGGAATCATTCTAGTCACCAAAAAGGATGAAGACATCGATAAGATTGTTGGATTGGAAATAGGCGCAGACGACTATGTAACAAAACCATACAACCCTAGAGAACTTACGATAAGAGCTCGAAATCTCATTGAACGGCTGAAAAATAGATCCAATAATGAGCGGGAAATATCTGATGCGCAAAAAGAAATTGGATTTGGAAACTGGCGCCTGCATATTGGAAAACGTTTACTGAGGAATACAGCCAATGTCGAGACCCGTCTCACTGAAGGTGAGTTTCAACTTCTGTCGGTCCTTATCCGGAACAAGGGTGAAGCTCTTAATAGAGACCAGTTAATGAATCATATGAAGCACCGCGATTGGTATCCAACAGATAGAACGATAGATGTCATGATTGCTAGAGTGAGAAAGAAATTAGGAGACGACCGTAGCAATCCTAAATACATAAGCACTGCTCATGGAACCGGATATATCTTTATTGCAGATGTTCTCTCTCCATAACATGCTATTTTAAAATGAAACCATATCAAATTCCTTTTAGAAAGAGCCTAGCATATCGTCAAGCAAAAGGTGCTGTAATAACGGCTTTTATAATTGGAATTGTGCTAAGCACTGGCCAAATATACCTAGATTATTTCTCTCAAAAAGACGAAATTAATAAGGGTATTTCTGATGTTTTAATAACCGCTAATCGCGCTGCATTTCATGCCGCATACAATCTCGACGTTGCGGGCGCAGAACAGGTGTGTGAGGGTTTAGTAAGCAATAAGGCAATTGTATCGGCCTCAATCTTTGATGATAGCGGTATTCAGATTGCTGCGGTGGAAAATCTCCCTGCTACAGATAGCAGTAATCTTATAAAATTATTTTTCGGAAATGCACAAACCACTGAAAATGTGCTTATTGATGAGAGTATTTACCCCAAAGCTGTTGGGCGACTAGTAGTGGTCGTAGATCCTTCTTTAGTTGCGGATACGTTTATTATGAGGTCACTTGTAGTGCTGTCATCTGGTATTTTGAGAAATTTTGCTCTCGCAATTGGCCTGCTAACACTTTTCTATTTTACTTTTACTAGACCCCTTTTTCAAGCAAGTCAACCTATACAAAAAGGGCTAACAGAACAAAAAATACCAATGCCAATGAACCATAAGGATGACGAAATTGGTCTCCTGATAGCCGCTTTTAATGACCATCTGCAAGTAATACAAACTCAAAATCAACAGATAAAGGAGAGTAATGATAACCTTGAAACCATTGTTGAAAATCGAACAAAGGAACTAGAGATTGAACGTCAAATTGCCATAACTGCTAGTCAGGATAAGACTGATTTCCTAGCCATCATGAGCCATGAAATAAGGACGCCGATGAATGGAATTTTGGGTATGGCAGAGCTGCTTAAACGTAATCCTGACCATCGGGACAAGGAAGAGTATGTCGAGGCGATATTTCAATCAAGTAAGTCGCTGTTAACAATGATGAACTCGGTCCTTGACTTCGCAAAGTATGAACAAGGAGTATTTGAGCTTGATTCTATTACCTTTAACCTACATGGCCTCGTTCATTCAGTGATTTTTTCTTTAAATACAACTGCTGAAAAACGTGGTATTGACCTGGCGGAAATTATTGGAGATAACGTTCCCCGGTATATTTATGGTGATCCGGAAAAACTAAGACAGGTCTTTCTAAATCTAATTAATAATTCGCTTAAATTCACTGAAAAAGGCTCTATCACACTGAAGATTGAGCGTTGTAAACTCTCCTCTCAACTAAATCTTAGACTTAGATTTTCAGTTGTAGATACGGGGATAGGCATCTCGAGCGAATCTAATCAGCGGATCTTTGAACCTTATGGGCAGGAAGACAATACAGTCTCAAGGCGTTTTGGAGGTACCGGCCTAGGCTTAGCCATCTGCAAAGAAATAGTAGAAAAGCAAGGTGGGGTGATCGATTTTGTCAGCCAAAAAAATAAAGGTAGCACATTCTGGTTCGAACTTGATTTCCTGGATAAGAAAATAGATACGGAAAAGGTCATAGTCGACCCAAGAGTTGGATATACGTCAATGACGGATCTGAATATTTTGGTAGTTGATGATGTCGAGATCAATAGAAAACTTATTAAGGGGCAGATTGAACATCAGCCCTGGCGTACTTTTTTGGCAGGAAACGGAATCGAAGCACTTGAGATTCTCGATACCGTAAAAATCGATGTTGTCCTGATGGATATTCATATGCCTGTAATGAACGGCTTAGAGACCACCCGTAAAATTAGGCAGAGGGAAGACCACAGTGACATTAAGATCATCGGAAGTTGCGCAATATTGAGTACTGACATGCGAGATAGATGCTTAGAATCTGGAATGGATAATGTAGTTGAAAAGCCCCTCGACATGGATAAGCTGAACAGCACGATATCTCGCTTATTTAGTGATCGGTCGGATAGGCGTATCTCAAATTCACCAGGCCCAGAAGACAGCTTAATTGCGAGGCAGATTTTTAACGACCATTGCTTGACTCTAGGTACGGAAAAAGTTCGGGCACTGTATATCGAAGCGGAACAATCTGCGAAAGATTTAGTATATAAAATAAGCATCGCTCCGATAAATGATAACGAGTTTCTATTCAGTATGTCTCATGCCCTATCGGGACTGTGCTCTAATTTTGGGTTTGTAGCACTCGGGGAGGTTGCCAATGATCTTGAGAAAAAAAACAACATCTCACATGACCAAGTAGAGCAAAGACCATATCAGATCAGCCAATTAGGAGAACTGGCTGACGCAACATTTTTTGAATTGTCGAAAATTCTTAAAGATATCCATGTATAGATTTCATTTCGAGATAACTATTAAATATTTTTTACTATTAGCTATTTTAACGGCGCTCAATTGTCATGCTGATCCACTTGAATTTAAAGTAGTAACGGAAGCGTCGCCATTTACTGTCAAAGAAGCCAATGCTTTTGATGGAGGGGAGGCTACTATATTTGTGGAAGGCCTACTGACAAAAAGTAGGGTGGACTATAGTGTAAGTTTCGAGCCATGGAAACGGGCATATCTTAAAGCTCAGGCAAATCATAATACTCTTATTTATCCAATCGCAAGGGACCTAATAAGAGAGACTAGATTCGAATGGATCGGTCGATTGATTCCCGTGAGTTACTATTTATTTCGACTGGCGGATAGAAATGACATAACTGTTAGCAGCTTAAATGATGCGAAAAGTTGGCGCATGGGTGTGGTCAATGAACATATCCATCACCAATACCTTAAGAAATCGGGATTTATAAATCTTCAGCCTGTAAATAGTAATCAGCAAAACTTACATAAATTATTACTGGATAGAATTGACATTTTCCCAATGAGCGATGGTGGAATGATGCAGCTGTGCAGTCTCGAGAAAATAGAATGTGAAAAATTTGTGCCGATTCTTAAGCTGAATGAAATTTCAGGAGGCTTGTATCTCGCAGCCAGTAGCAGTTCAGATATTAAAGTCATTGCACTGCTTAGAGAAAAATATCGTGAACTAGTAGTCAACGGATACCACGAAAAGACCTTACGAAAGAGACTGCTCCGAATTGAAGAATTTAAAGCACTGTGGCCGATTGAATTAATTCCGGAAAGCTAATAGAGCTTGTTCCCACTAGAGCCAATGGCCTATCTAAGACTCTAATCCTGTTTAGTGTAGAAATTAGCTATCGTTTGATTAGCAATACCTTGCAAGAACACCTTGTCAGCATCGGAGACTGAATTGAAGTAGTTATAGTCCAATCCAATAGGAGATGAATTGAAAATAGATGCAAAAACGACACAAGATGCTAGATAGGTTCCAAGCAGGCTGGGGTGGGAACCATCGAAACTTTTGTGCAATTGTAAATCCGGTCGCTGCTCATGTGCTTCGGCAAAAGCGAGGCCCACCGGAATAACTAACACGCTGTTATCATTACCGGCTCTTAGGTACGTATCTTTGATGTGATTGATCATCTTGGGATCAAACGCTTTATGAGGCTCGGCATAAGCATGAGTCATATATAGGGCGGCCTCACCCTCTTTAGCTCTAATCATTTCTACCTTTTCTTCAACTTGACGATAAAAGGCATGTCGACCATCTTCTGATAAAGGTTCTGAGCTCCCGCCCTGAAGAATAACGAGTTCAAAGTTCTTCTTTAGACCAATATTCTTTGAATCCAAAAGATGATCGAGGTTATGGTGTGACAATTTCGATCCGCCGATAGTGGCGGATTTATAAGCTGTCATTTTTGTCCTTTCGGGAAACCTTTCTTCGGCCATTCTGCGTACATGATTATGAAGACTATCGTTGTAATAGAGATAGCTATTGCCAACAAATAAAATTCTATTTGGCCGTTGATTTTCTAGCTCCTTAATTTTTACATCTGCAATTAAAAAAGTGCTATAGAATATAGACACAAGTACTAGTGCTGCCCTATAAATATTTTTATTCATTGACTTGGCCATAATTGAACTTAGCAGCAGGTCGTTTAACTCTGCATGTAGGGGTCTTAGTGATTTTTGACAGTTAACAATTGGACTGCGGTATCCTCTTTTTTGACACATTTACATAAAACGTAGTTTTTCATAATATCTGATGAGTCTTTCTGCGTCTAGGTGAGTCTATAAAAGCTCGATAAATCAATACGTTATGGTACTTTTAAGCCCCTTGCGGGGCTATTGTTTGGTGGAGGCGGCGGGAACTGTACTTAGCCTGTAAGCTATTGATTAGTAACGTAGTATTCACATTTAAAATCCCACTGTGTTACTTCTTGTGTTACATAGACGGACAATAGTCAAACCATAGCCAACCACTCGATACAAACAACGCCACTGCATAAATCTTATGCAAGTAGTACGTAGCACACTAAACTGATGACTGTAACGCCTAAAAAATTTAGCATAATTCCCTCTTGAGCCATACGTCGCGTAGTGATTAGTCCCGTTCCGAAGACAACCGAATTAGGAGCGGTTGCCACAGGTAGCATAAATGCACAGCTAGCGCTCATAGCAGCAGGAACCATCATAACTTCAGGAGATATTCCCGCGGCCATTGCAGCCGCTGCTAACACCGGCATCAATAATGTTGTACTCGCGGTATTTGACGTAGTCTCTGTCATGAAGGTCACAGCAGTACAAATAAGGACTATCAGTAAAAGGACATGGACTTGTGTCATCGATGCCAACCACTGTCCCATGACACCGCTCAGGCCCGAAACCACAAACCCCTTAGCCAAACACATACCCCCTGAAAATAACAATAAAACGCCCCAGGGTATTTCGCTTGCATGCTTCCAGTCGAGCAACTTCCCACCTTTGCCATTGGGTGTTAAGAAAACAACTACCACTGCCAATAGAGCAACGGACGCATCATTAGCATAAGGAATATCTAACCAAGTTTTCCAACCTCCGAACGGTTCACTGCGAGTAATCCATGCAAAGGCTGTCATGCCAAAGATAGAAATTACACGCTTCTCTTCGGCTCTCCAGTCTCCGATTAAGGGTAACTCAACAGAAATTGACCCTCTTATATTTTGCGTAAGCTTTAAACCAATCAATGGTATTAAAATGAGTACAACAGGAAGCGCCCAGCCCATCCAACGACTAAAACTTATTGAAATTCCTGTGGCCTCTTCATACACCTGCATAAAGATGAGATTTGGTGGCGTGCCAATTGGTGTCGCCATGCCACCCACACTCGCAGCATAAGCGATACCTAGTAATAATGGTGTTGCTAACATCGTCCTCTGCTGCGCACTGTCTAATACAGCCATCGCGACTGGCAACATCATAAGCACGGTCGCGGTATTGGATATCCACATACTCAAGAAAGCGGACGCGCACATAAAGCCTATTACAAGCGTTCTCCCGCTACTAGCCCCAAATGCATTCACCATTCCTATAGCAATTCTCCGGTGTGCCCCTGACTTTTCCATTGATTTGGATAAGATGAACCCACCCAATAACAGCAGAATCAATGGAGAACCGTATGCCTCGCCTACTTCGGCGGGAGTTAAAACTCCGAACAATGGTAATATCGCCAGGGGTAGTAAAGAAGTAACAGGTATTGGGATAGGCTCAAAAATCCACCAGAAGATGCACACCACTGCCACAAAAGTAACAATAGCCATTTCTCGATCATATCCCAAAATGGTAATAACAGAGAAAGCCAAAATGGCAGCCACAGGTCCTAACCAACGAGCCAAGATTTGCATATCTCTCATACTATCGAAACACCATTTTGTTTAGTGACATACCAAAATAAAGAGTCCTTCCAACTCTCTCATTACTGTTTAATAAACTTAGAAGCTTTAATAACTCGCTTAATTTATCGGTTCCAGATGTCTCATAAATTCAAAACGGTCTGATCCTTTGAGGAGACGCGGTGGTGGCATAGAGGTGCATGCAGTTTCACTATCTCTCCAACATTCTTCAGACATTAGGGCTACTCCACCTTTATCGAAAGTTAGACCCTCACCACCTTCAGCCCACCACGACCAGATCACTTTGAAAGGGACTTCATTAGATGTATTTTTCATCGAGTGCACATCAAAAGGTCGATTCATAAAGAAATCGCCAACTTTCACAGTGAATGTCCTATCGTATTTGGTAATCTCTCCTTCACCTTCTACAACGTAGTAAACCTCCCAGGCAGCATGGCTATGAATCGGATAGCTCACATTAGGCTTCAGCGTCATCGTACCCGTAGAAAAATAATTGGCTTCCAAACCAGTCGAAACCCAAGAAGGCGGGCCTACAGCTGCCCTATAAAAATAAAGAGAATCTTCCTTGTACGCGCTTTTTTCACCCGTACCTCTGAACCATGCGGGATATTTAGCGGTTGCAGACTTAGCTAGGTTTTGCTCGCTCACCATTTCTATCATTCCCTCACGGTACCCAGGAACAGGTAGATCAGTGCCAAATTTATCCTGCTGTATCCAGTTATGTTGTCGCAGTTCTACCGAGGAATTATCTGGTCGTTGGATTACCATCAACGACAACCAGACCAATGCAATAAACATTATGAAAATACAAACGTTTTTTATCATGTAAATTTCCAACTTAAATTATGGAATGAGGATGACTTAAAAATTAAAAACACTAAGGTTATGGCCGACTTAGATGCTCTTCTAAAGACTGCTTTAGTGGGTCCAGATGTTGCTCAAAGCATTTCCAATGCTCTAAGCCAGATTGATAAATTGGCTGCCTAACCTGCTCTGAACTAGCGGTACGAACGGCCCGTTCAGTTTTATGAAAATCAAGACATTTATTATCAAAAGGAATCTCGCAAAAATCTAAAATTCTTCGAATCTGACATTCTAAGTCGCCAACGACCTCTTCGTAGTTAACACGGAGAATCTCTCCAGGGAGAACCTTATCCCAATGACTCATCAGATCAACATATCCTCCGTAGTACTGTCCGACATCCTCCAAACTGTAGGAAAAATGTTGCCCAACGGCAAAGAGCTGCTTAAACAAACTGAAGCCACATGCAAGGGGGTCACGCCGTGCATCTATAATTTTTGCATTTGGTAAAATTAGTTTTATAAGCCCGATATGACGAAAATTGTTTGGCATTTTATCAATAAAGAATGGGGCAGAATCCCGATAAATCCTAGTGGATTCAATATACGCCTGACCAAAGCTCTTTAATTGCTCTGTGGAGAGTTCCGCCAAAACATATGGATAGTTTTTAGCCTCTTCTGCTGGATGCTGACGACCATTGAGTTTAGCTGCCAAAGCTAAGATATTCGGCAACTCTAAAGTACCTTCGATTAGCGGGTGTGATGCAAGTATCTGTTCTAGTAAAGTGGAACCAGATCTAGGCAGCCCAACAATAAATATTGGATCCTTCGCATCGAATCCAAATTGTTTTTTATCTAAAAATAAGTTTTTATCGCAAACCTGCTTTTGCATACGAATTTCATTTTCAATCCGCTCGGGCCTGTATTTGATCTCATCACGCTTCAGTCTATTACCACGATCATAGTAATTAAATGATTTAGAAAAATCACCTAAGTCCTCATAGGCTTTGCCAAGAGCAAAACACAAATGATATCGGTCCTCTGCTGCCGTTTGATTGTTAGCCTCTGCAGATTCCATAGCGTTTAACTCTTGAGTCGAGAACTGATAAGTCTTGAGGTTAGCAAGGCTCCAATAAGCATCGCCTAAATCAGATTTTATCTCAGCAGCATTACGATACGAAAGGATCGCATCTGTAGTCTCACCTTGAGTTTTTAGGGCGTGGCCCAAATTCAACCAATTTTGTGGGTTTTGTGGCGATTTTTCAGAAAGATCTTTATAAATTGTAATTGCTATATCGAGCTTTCCAGCAGCAACACATTGATTCGCATATAGAGTTTTAAAAACCGGATTATCAGGATCTTCACTAAAAAGAATTTTCGCTTGCTGAAGCGCCTGAGGAAACTTTTCTCGCTTATGTAATACATTTACATAATCATGACGAGCAGCTCGGAATTCAGGGTAGAATTCTAGACAACTTTCCAACAAAAACTCGGCTTCATCAAGCACATAGAGTTTTAAAGCGATCTTGGAGAGTAATCGCATTCCTTCAGGATGCTTAGGTTGTTGTTGCAGATAACTGCGGCACAAGTTCTCAGCCTTATGAAGCTTGTTCTCATGAAAAAAGCTAAGTGAGCTAAATATCTCTTTCGGTAATGATTGAAGGTATCGTACTTCTTTTTCTGCGTTTTTGGCGCCTTGAATATTACCAACTTCCCTAAACAGTTTACCCAGGTTAGACCAACTTGCAGTAAGCGCAGGGTTGTATTCAACAGCTTTAGTGTAGGCCTTAATGGACGCCTCTATATTTTTTTGCGCTAAAAAATTATGTCCTTTTTCCTGATGACCCCGAGAGTACTTAGGATTTTTTTCAAGTAAGTTAGCGAGTTTCTTGAGAGCAAGATCATTATGCTTTTGATAACGAAGACAAACTGCTTGCAAGTAAATAGCGTCTATAAATTCATTATTCTGGGTGAGAATTTTTTCAGCAACGTCTAAAGCAGAATCCAAGGCGCCTCGGGCAAGCAACGACTTCGCCGACTCGTATTGAGATTCAAGATCAAACTGATCCTGGGTTCCATGTAATGAAGTCACCTTACCTTACACCTAGACCAATATTTGTTTTCCGATTGACTATTTATTAGCTTCAAATTTGTTTCCCGCTATAAAATAGCTGAGTCTATCTCAATACAACTAACAATACATCAATCAACTGCAGGGGTCGGATTTATATAACTTGTTAGTGCCGATAGAAACAAAAATATTCTGTAAAGTCCTAAAGAGCGAAACTCAAGATTTATGGACTAGCTAATAAAGCACAAAGCTATTCCAGAAAGCCTTTGTTCTCAGTCCTTGCAAATAGGGCCCGATAATCCGATATTTATCGCAATACCGAGCCCGTATATTTCACTAGAAATCGTAAGAGAAACGCATACCTATTGTTCGTGGACGATTGGTAAGAGTACGGTTGGTATCATCCATAAAGCTAATGTAGAGCTCAGGTCTCTTGTCTGTGATATTGTTCACATACAATTCTCCAGTCCATTGATCAGCATTAACGCCAATAGCGAAGTTTCCTAAGGCGTAACTTTCCATCTCAAAACGATCCTGTAAAACAATCGAACTGAAAGCGCTGCCTTTATAGGTTACTGACAGTTGGGTAAATCCCTGATAGCGACCAACATCGTATGTATAGCGCCCAAGTAAATTACCCTGGAAAGTAGGCGTCATAGACAGATCAGCACCTGCCCCTACTATGTTAGTGGCACCCTCGGGGACACTGGTTAGTTCAGTATTATTAATTGAGAATCCACCTGATAGGGTCAGGTTTTCAGTGGCCGCATAAACAAAATCGCCTTCTACCCCTGTAATCTCAGCCTCACCGACATTACGTGTGAAGTTCAAATTACTGATCGAAGGGTCAAGGGAATTTAACTGCATATCGGCCCAATCAATTCTGTAAACTGCACCATTAAACTGGAGGGCACCATCCAGCAACATACTTTTCCAACCCAATTCATAATTTTCTACAGTATCGGAAACAAATGATTCTGGCACTCCTCCTCCAGGCTTACGATTAAAGCCACCCGGCCTAAATCCTTCAGAATATGTCGCATACAACAACGTATCTTCGTTAGGCGTCCATTTAACAGTAACTTTGGGAACAGTATCTGATTCGCTTGCTGGACTTAAAAGTTCATCTAAATTACGACCAGCTTGAGCATCAGTCTCACCTCGGAAATTAAAGTTTGATGAACCAACCTGTTCATAATCAAGGTCGTAGTATCTTAGGCCAAGCGTTGCTGAAAAATAGTCATTTAATTGATAGGTTAACTCACCAAAAACCGCTATCTGCTCATCGTCACGAGTAATATCGTTGACAAAAGCTACGCCTGGATCTCGTGGATTCGGGTCAGAGTTCGACGCAGTAACAATAGGTATCTGCTGAGTAAACCCATTACCAACAATACCCGGAATAATAAAGTTAGCGCGATTTACAAATTCAGCCTCATCGTAGTAAACGCCACCAACAAAATGTAGCGTGCTGTCTGGGTTGGTCGAAATACGTAATTCATGAGAAGTGCGCTCGAACTCTTCCTCAGCATCGAAGCCTACAATAGATGAATTACAGCTTGTGTATGCAGGATAGTTACAAACGTAGTAAGGAATATAAGGTCCAAAATTTGCATAACCAGACTGATCAAAGGATTGCTCAATTTCACGATCAAGGTATGAGCCCGTGTAAATGATATCGAGCGCGTTATAACGTCCTTCTAAAGTCCAAGATGTTTGCGAAACATCATCCCTAACAGAATCTTTATAGAATCGCTTTACCTGAAGATCGCCCACCTCTGGAGCGTAGTCAAAAACGCCATCGGCCGAAATCTCTTGCTGCATTCCCTGGACCAAAAGACTCCAATCATCATTAAACTGGTATTTTAAACCTAGACGAGCCCCCTTGTAAGACGAGGTATTGAAATCTTCTTCAACTAATTCTGAATTTCGATCGACGTGGAGATCCATACCTTCTCTAAAGCTAGGATTACTTTCTGGCAAAGAGAATTCGCCAGGAACATTATCAATATAACCACCATAGTTGACAGAATAAACAACGGCGCGAGCTGCCAGTTTTCCTTCAATAATTGGGATATTGATGTAACCTTCACCGTTAGAGCTCATGTCGCCATTATGCGTTTGAGAGATCCCGAAATCTGCACCACCCGAGAACTCATTGAGGTCTGGCTTATTGGTGATAAGACGAACGGTACCTGATTGAGAGCTAGCGCCAAATAGCGTTCCCTGCGGCCCAGATAGCACTTCGATACGATTCATATCGGTCACATAGATGTCCAAATTACGAGCCGCCGCTGTGACTGGAGCTTCATCTAGATATAAACCAACGCTAGGCTGTACACCAGCCATACCTGCTGTCCCCACAGCAGGAACATCAGTAGCAACACCTCGAATATACATATTATTTTGACCCGGACCTCGCCCCCCAACACTGAGCTTGGGCAGTGCCATCATATAGTCACCAAAATTGCCAATATTAAGGTCATCTAACGCTTTCTCCGTCAACGCCTCGACCGCCAAAGGGATATCTTGAATGCTCGCGCTGGATTTAGTCGCAGTAACGACAATTTCTTCGAGCTTGGCACCCTCAGCTAAAGCTAGAGCGTTAAAACCTCCAGTGGCAATTACGCCTATAACCGCACATGATAATTTTGTTCTTTTTAACATAAGACCTCTCCTCATCTACACTATTATTTTAGTTTTTTTATTCTTACGAACAGTTAAGAAATAGCAATCATCTAGTATGTGTACACTATAATTTATTAAAGATAGATTTGACATAATTACACAGCTATATGGGATATAATCCGATATAAAACTTAACTTAGTCTCAATATAGTGTGTTTATCCTAATTTGTCAACCATGAAGATTGTGGGTGCAGAACACCAAGGCTCAATAATACTCATCACTCAAAATATAATGCAATTAATGACTATAATTCTGAATGTAAAATCAGGTTTATAGTCTTCTGCTGAAAGCGAAAAAATGGTATGCTATGGGTTCTAGAGCTTGAAAAAGATCATTGTCAATCACGAAGCAATCTCGTACTCATACCTAGCTAGGAGATTTATTTGAATACTCTGCTACTGAAAACTCGCCCCGGCACTCTTGGCTATTCAAAAGGAAAAGAGCGTGCTATTGAAATACTGAAATCTGCTCGAGAGGTCTTCATTCGCGATGGCTATGCCAAACTGACTATGAAAAAGATTGCAGAACATACAGGAATTGCTGTTGGCAATCTTAATTATTATTATCCAGATAAACAAAGCTTAATAGCAGATATGCTTAACTGGATTATTGACGATCATATAAAAGCATTTGAAGAAATTAAACTAAATGCTGGCGATTCTCCTGAAGCGCAATTAACAGCCATTGTCCACTATCTGGTTGCAGACTGCGGAAAAATAGAATCATCGGGGTTTTTCCCTGAATTATGGGCTCTCTCGAACCATGATCCTGCAGCAGAAATCCGAATGGATGAACTATATCGCAAAGCACGAATGGTTCTGAATGATCTTGTTATTCAACTCAATCCAAAGCTATCAACCCAATGCAGAGAGCAACTCGCGCTATTTATATCAGCTTCTATTGAAGGGCTAGTTCCTTTTGTTGGCTCAGGTAAAAGGTTTAATTCCGATATTCCAGCTATGCAAAATATTGCGGGTCTAAGCTTTGTCAGCTTGGTGAAAAATATCACTGAAGAAGATATCAAGCAATTTTAAATTAAAAAAGGGGCACTCCAATGGAGCAACCCTTTAGTTTTCTAGCAAGCGGCTATGACTGGACTTTATTGAGTGTAATCGTCTGCCAGTTGCTGTATTCCATCAGGCCATGTTTGGAATTTTCACAGCCCAAACCTGATTGCTTGTGACCGCCAAATGCTTGATGAGGCGAGTACTGGTGTACTTCATTTAACCATACGGTACCGGCCTCAATCTGACTGCCGATACGCTGAACAGCTTCCAGATCCTTACCCCAAACTGTAGCACCCAAGCCATAGATGGTGTCATTGGCTCGCGCTATCACATCCTCTTCATCAGACCATTTCAACAAAGGTAGAATAGGACCAAAAGGCTCTTCGCGAACAATGAGAGAGTCTTCAGGTGGGTTGTCTACTAATGTCACCGGCACAAACCAACCTGGCAAGCTGGTATCGATTTCACCACCCACAGCAAATTTGTGACCATTCGTTTTACAGTCATTAAAGAAGCCCTGGACTTTTTCATACTGCATTAAGTTCTGAATCGGTCCCAGTGTAGTATCCGCGTCGGTGCCAACACCCACTTTCACTTCAGTGTTAATAAAGTCAACCATGGCATCGCGAACTTCGTCGTAGATGGATTCATGAATATAAAGTCGTTTAGTGACATTACAGAACTGCGCATTATTCTGGAAGGCCGCCCAGAACAATTGGGGGGCAAGTTCTTTTGGGTCAACATCAGGCAACACAATCGCGGCGTCGTTACCGCCCAACTCAAGAGTTACGCGTTTGATGGTCTCTGCTGAAGACCGATAGACATGTCGTCCAGTTGCGGTAGAGCCTGTAAAAGCAATTTTATTTATCTCAGGGTGCGCAGTCATCCACTGGCCAAGGCTATTGTCCCCAGTGACACAACTAATAACACCAGGTGGAAAATACTGTTGAGCCATTTCCACAAACTTAAGATCACACAGAGGCGTGTAGGGCGACGGCTTAAGAACAACCGTACAGCCGGCAACCAGTGCTGGCGCAATTTTCCAAACCGAGAGCAGAAGGGGGAAGTTCCAAGGCACAATAGCACCCACCACACCCACTGGTGTATATCTAGTTACTACGTGACGCTCACTGGTTGACTCAAGGACCTCGTCTTCCAGCGATTGGGTAGCAATTTCACGCAACCAAGCAACGGAGCCAAACACTTCCCACTCGGCTCCTCCGCGGGGCTTGCCCTGCTCTCTAGTCAGTAGTGCCATAAACTCTTCTGCGCGGGTCTCCAAAGCTTCAGCAAGGGCGACAACAGCCTGTTGACGTTCCGCTAAGGGGGTTTTACCCCAACTTTTAAAAGCTTTACGAGCACAGGCGACCGTCTCATCCAACTGTTCTGTTGAGCAGTCCGGCACCTGGGCAATCACCTCTTTGGTAGCGGGGTTGTAGGCAGGATGGGTTTTTTCTGTGTATACCGCCTGCCCATTGATTGTCATCGAATAATCGGCATCAAAATTGATCATGTGAGAAGTCCTCTTAGTATCCTATTTTTCTATTAGTGTTTACTTTCTAGATTAGCGTTATGCAAGGTAATTAATTCACGGCGCATAATCTTGCCACTGGATGTTTTTGGGAAATCATCCACAAACTGGATATCGCGGGGCACCTTATAGGCTGCCAGATGCTCACGACAGTAGGCGAGAATTTTTTCAGGGGATGGATCGGTATTTTTCTTGGGTACAATATAGGCCTTGGCCAACTCCCCTTTGACATCATCTGGTATTGGCCCCACTGCAACCATAGCCACATCTGGATAACCGGCTATAACATTCTCTAGCTCGGCGGGATAGACATTAAAACCAGCGGTGAGAATCATATCTTTAATGCGGTCTACAATGGTGATGTAGCCCTTTTCATTAATAGTGGCCACATCGCCAGTTCGCAACCAACCGTCCTCACTAAGGGTCTCTTTGGTGCCGGCTTCATTGCCAAAATAACCCTGCATAACAATGGGACCC
>Ga0213868_10001545_pt1 | contig 22257 bp, 40 predicted proteins | sample PICome_9_FD_160087 | JGI IMG/M metagenome (GOLD analysis project Ga0213868, IMG submission 160087) | Coastal seawater microbial communities near Pivers Island, North Carolina, United States - PICO127 | ecosystem: Environmental > Aquatic > Marine > Coastal | place: USA: North Carolina...
TATACGTCCATATACAGGCTATCCTGATAAGATAACACCTTACTGTCGGCATCACTGCCACTGAAGCTAGTCTGCCCTGCTGTCGCTTGATATACAAAACGATTGCGGAAGCCTACTGATGGGGATTTACCTATGTATGGCATGTCGTTACCCCGCTACTTCTGTTGCAGTAATGGATGATATGCCTCTTTCAGTGCCATCATTGTCGGCATCAGACACTGTTCGATTAATATAGAATGTTTCAGCACTACCAGACCTAATTCCAAGTTTATAAGTTATTGCTGATGTCGTTGAAGGTGAGTCAAAATAAGCATAATAAGCATACTCTGGTGTGCTATCTGCGTTATCAGTATGGTAAGTTCTTGTCATTGTTGCTACGCCACTTGTTCTACTACCCGCAGTAGGTGCTGCAAGTTTTGTGGTGTCTCTGTAAAAGAAAACCATATGGTTATATACGTTCCCAGCATCACCGTGTTCACCGAATATTTGTCCTTCAAGTTTTATTATACTGTTTGCGCTGGTTGGCGTTATTGTAACTTGTAAGTCAGTGTGAATAACTGCGTCTGTATCTGCTGAAAGAGAAACAGTACCAGTGTCAGTTTTCTGAGCGTGTTTAATCTGAACAACACCGCCAGCAGCATATCCTCCTGCCCTTACTTTAGTTAACGCCATTTATCTATCTCCAAACAGGGATGACCCCTACGCTTATGCGTAAGGGCTATCGCCAAGTACGCTTGTATCCCAAGCTGCTTTCAATGCTGCAATGTCTGAAGCACTACCAATTGCAGAAGCGGCTGGTGCATCACGAAGGGCATCCTTTGCTGTTGCAATAGCAGTTGTGCTAGTGCCAGCCTCTAGTGCCTTCATTAGTTCTACGTCTTTAGCCGCAAGCAATGGCTCACGAACCTCACGGATTTTATCTTTGAAGATTTCTTTTGCTTTGGTCATGTCCTCAGAGATTACAGAACCAGAAAGTGACCAAGCACCACGGAAGTGGCGGTCTGATGGAACGGTAGCAGTTGAAGCATCAATCTGATTACCGTCTTTGTCTACAATGTAAGTTGTTGTCATAATTCGCTCCTATGCGGCAACAGTTTCATCAGTGGCTAGTTCGTCAGTTATCTTCCAAGCATTGCGCCACTCTCTTGTAGCTGGAAGCTGTTCCTTGCGGCATATTACCATCTTTGGCTTATTTCCGCTATCATAGTCTCGCCACACATGCTGTGGGCAATCCTTCATAATCAAATACTCAATGGCCTGTTCTTCGGTCATAGCCTCGACAGGCTCAGTGTTATGAAGCAAGTGACCTCTGGTATGTTTTACAAAGTCAGGCTTTGCTTCATCTTTAGCTAGTTCCCAATATACCTGCACTGGTGGCAAGATACCGCCCTGTAGCGCACAAGCCATCCAGTTAGGGTCAGGTACAAGTATCTTTGCACATTCGTCTATGCTGTCCTCGTACACTACACGGTAGTCAGACTGTACACCGTCTAGGTTTTCTTTAGCCCAGCATAGGCGGTCAAATAGGTGTGTGCCTTGAAACTCTGGTGTCTGGGTCATGCGAGGTCTCCGTGAACTACCACCATTTGATGTTCTCCATCATGCAATGAACCATTACTATTGAGACAGCAATTCATAATTACATTTGATGTTGTTGAAGGACCGTCATGGTCAAAGCTGTTAAAAGCGACATAAGAACCGGCATCATGTACCGTGTTGCCTATCTGAATATAATTTGCATCACCCATAGTGCTTGTCACGGCGATAGTTGAATCTCCAGTTCCGTTGTCTGTAATAGAAGAAGCGTTCAGCGATTTTGTAATTGCCTGTGTGCTATCCATTTCAAAATTAGCAAAGAATTTCGCACTACCATTCACCACATACTGCGTATCAAGTGAGCCAGCGGTGCTGTGTTCTAGGGTATCTGCTTTGATTTTTCCTAGTGCCATTATGCTAGGTCTCCAATCCACATATATTTTTGTATAGGCCACTGATAAAGCGTACTATCATCGTAAGTGGTTTGCACTTGCGTAGACCCAGCAGCTTCTGCTTTTATCCTTGAGTCTGCTCCGTTATTACCACCAGACGCACCTAAAGCAACGCCCATACCATAATGGGCAGAGCTAAAATCATTTGCAAAATTGTAAGTATTAATTGCGTCCCCATCATCAACAATAGACGCAATGTTAAAACTATCTGCTATGGTATTGCCGTCAGTTGCGTCCAGCCAACATTTAACCAGCCCCTGCTGCAAGTTAGTGGTCGTGCTATTACCTTCACCTGTTACAAGGATAGACCCAGCGGTGCTTGTGCCAGTGAGTTTGTTTACTAGTATCTCACTCATGCTAGGTCTCCGTGTAAGGTACAGTATACAAATGAAGTATCTGCAACAGAAGCAGTTGCATAATATATCTGCTGATGGAAAGAAGATGTTGTATTAGAAGTGTTGTAACTATTTACATTGTAACCTGTACTATGCCAGCACCCAGAATTAGACCCACCATCTCCAGAAGTCCCCGCCAAAGCATAGTTTGCGTCTGCGGTTGCGGATGTTAAGTTGGTTTGATATGCGCCAGTTCCTTCATCTGCAATAGATGCAACATTAAACGAGCCTCTTGTGGCAATGGTTCCTCCGCCATTAAGATTTATCCAAGCTTTTGCTGCACTTTGCTTAGTCAGCGTAGCCGCGCCGCCGCCTGTACTCTGAATGGTATCTGCCTTTAATGTACTCATAGCGTCACCAATGTCCCACCGCTTTCAACGGTTAATGTAACACCAGAAGCCACAGTAAACGGACCAGTTACGTTGGCGTTCTCTGTGGCTAGAATAGTGATATCAGATGTAAGGGATTGTGCATTAGTACGGAACAAGCCGCCGCCTTTGAAGTTACCCTTGTTTTCAGCGGCTGGTGCCACCGGGCCAAGCGTATTGCCAAGGTAATTAACAAAGATGTTGTTACCAGCGTTACTAGACGGAGCCTCGCTAAAGGTAAGCGTAGTGCCGTCAGGTACGGTATATGCGTCCCCGGCTTCCTGAATAACACCATCTACGGAAACCAGTATGCTTTGTGCGGAGCTTACAGAAGTCGTAAGGGTAAACGTGGTCGCGCTACCATCACCGCTAAACTCTTGAATAGCCGGGATGCTTTCAAAGTTTGTAGCAGGACTATTTCCATAATACGGCATCAGGTGATCTCCATTATACTCGCTACGGTATCCAGACTATTTTCTGTGTCACTTTGCAGAATTAAGCTATGCCCAGTCTCCATGACAATTTTGTTTCCTGCCATGTATTCAAAACTAGACGCCGCTGGTATTGGAATGTTCTTAGCTAAAAACACTATACCGTTTGCGTTTAACTTAATGTCTACAGTGATTTGAGCAGTTGAAGTGTTTGCCAGTGTCAGACCAATAACAACAGTAGTTGTAGAACTTGGCGTGGTATAAACGATCATGTCCGAATTGGCACTAGCGTTACCACCGTCAAACACCTTATTTTTAAAGGTATTAGCCATGTTCTACTCCTATGCTACGTCATCTAGTAAAGCACACACAATGACTTCAGCGGTTGCCGCAGATGATATAGCATGTATATCGGCTACAGTTGTATTGGGCAATCTAGCGGCGAAAGCCTCGTTTGGACCTATGGTAATACCATCTGTTGCACTAGATGAGGCCGTGCCTGCGTCTAATACGATATAAATACTGCGACTGTTTGCATCTATATTCTTAATGAACAAGAACTTTACCTTATCGCCTGTAGCCACTGCGGTAAGTGCAGTGTCATCATCCACAGCGGTGTAATCTGTGTAACTACCCGCCATCAAGTCAGTGCTTGAATTGGAAACACTGGTCTTTTTGTAATACCATTTATCGTTTGCGTCTGCTGGGGTAACAGTCATAGTGCCGGAAAAAGTTTTAGCAATTTCATCTGGCAGAACTGTTGCCTGTATTGTTACGGAAGCATCATTTGCCATTTTTTACTCCTATCCTAAAGCTATGGCTAGAGCGGTAGCGGTGCCTGCAACTTCTGCACTACTACCAACATTAAAAGAGGTTGCAAGACCAGTAACCGCAGCGCCCGATCCTGCTCCGTCACAAAAAACAATGTCTGATGTGCCAGCGGGTATTGAAACAGTTGCGCCTGTGCCTTGTTTAATGGTGGCCGCTCGACCGCCAGTTAAAGAGTTTTTAATTATAAAAAATTTACTAGCTGAGTTGGGTGCTATTGTAACCACATTTGTGCCACCCAAATCAGAGCCGCTATCCTTTAAGTTTATAACTGAAAACATCCCGGTCTGCACATTGCTCTGGCCGGAGGTTGGCGATGTGGCTCGTATAGTAAGATCTGTTGTAAGATCTGAAGCGGTAAGATCAGCCGCGCCAGTTATACGATCAAATATATCGAAGTTAAAATTAGTTACATCTCCCCAAGTGCCAGACAGCTCCCCCGAAGCTGGCTTTTCTATACCAAGATTTGTACTAAACGAACTAGCCATAAATTACTCCTAAGCCACTTTTTTCCACACTGCGTTTTGTGTGGGCTGCACTATAGTCCATTGTGAAGTGGCACCAGTTACCTGAATCCATATTCCAACTTGATCGGTTAAAACTTCACTATATACAACAGCATTACCAACCCCAGAAGTGCCTGAAACGCCAGTGAATGCGTACTTCGATTCTAACGTAACTGTGCCTGTTGCACCAGTAGCAACGATGCCTGTTGCGCTCGTTGTTACTTTTGCGCCTGCCCGAACAGTTACCGCCCCTAATGCGGTAGTCCCTGTTACCCCTGTAACAGCGTACTTTGACTCTAGCGTTACAGCGCCTGTAGCGCCTGTGGCTGAAGTTCCTGTTAAGGATACTACACAGCCCCCAGTAACGGCCTCATCACCCAGCCCCGCCGTTGCTACCGCACCTACGCCAACAACATTCGCAGAACAATTAGTTGTTTCCTCACCGAGCGCGGCTGTCGCAGAAACCCCAGTTACAACCACAGGAATGCCTTGGTTCCAAGTTAATTGGTTCCAAGTGCCTCGCCCCCATCCCGTGATATTTGCCACAGTAAACCTCTTACGCTATGCGGATAATAGCATTGGTTGCATCCGCTGTGGGAAACTGCACTGTAAAGGTGCCAGATGTAGAGGTTTTGTTAGAGGTAAAGTCTAAAACAGCAACAGCTTTGTTTCCGTTGGTGCTGTTATAAATCAACGCGCCCATAGCCGTAATAGTAGCAGTTGTAAAGCTAAGGTCAGCAAAGTCAGTAAATGCTGTTGTTCCTGATGTGCTTGGAGCCACTTTTGTAAGAGTACCCCCTCCAGTAGCGTAAGACCCACTAGAGGCAACCTCTCCTGTTGTTACAAAGGCCGTTGAGGTCGCACCCAAAGTCGCTGTGGTATTTGATTTGCCGCCACTTCCTTCTGCGTACAGAGCCAGCTTAAAAGCATTTCCGTTTGTAGCAAAATTATGTGTTGCCGTTAAAAGCTCACTTTTAAACGATGTACACATTGCCTGTGCAATAGCCATTATATTCTCCTTATAGCGTCAGCTAGTTCGTGCTGACCAGCTTCACGAATCTTTGAACAAATTGTAGCACGTTCCTCCCTTCTCGCCAACTCCACATAAAATCTCAACAACTCATGGACTCTATCCTTAAAAGCCTCTGCTTGTATCTTTATTTCATTAGGAGCCTGCTCAGAAACATAAACGATTTTATCAGTAGCAAGATCGGCTATCTGATCGCTAGACAGCCCACCATTATCAGATGTAACAATATTTATTGAGCCTAAGCCCGCCTTAGCCAAGTCAAACATTATCATGTCTCCCAAAAATTACAGGCTCGTGATCCACAGGCTCAGGAGACGGTATCTCTGATTGCTTCGTTATTAATAATGATCCATCTTGCACTGTTTGAACCAAAGGGTCTTCTAGTCTGTGATATCCATACAGCTTTTCATTATCTGGGACATTAGTATCAAGAAGACTGGAGCCGCTTGCCACCTCTATTTTAATCCCCTTTGACACCGCTATGGCACACCAAAATTCAACACAGGCCCTGCCAGACTCAGCCATGCTTACGTTTTTATATGTATAGTCTATACCATACATACATATTGCTTTTGCTCCCGCCCATATTGCATACGCAACTGCGTAAGCCACAGTGTTATTAAAATAACAAAACCCTAGCTCAGTAGCCACTTCCTTTAAGGGAAAAAGTTCTAGGTAACTTATTCTGTCATCTAGCTGGCATGTTATTATAGGCTTGGTGTTATTACTTAAAAATTCACGGGCTATGCCCGTTTGAGTTCCTGCGTTTTCTGTATCCAGAAACCTAGACACAGGATCCATCATAAATGTTTTATCAACGTGTATAATACCGCCTATGCAGTTTATACCCCACACCTCATCAAACTGATGAGACGCAACCCTAGCAGATATATAGTCAGAATAACTTTTGCCAAGGCCAACTATGGCTATTTTCATGTCTCCCTAAGTCCTCTCTCTTGTTGGAAGCCCCTCTCTGTAGGCGTCTGAGTTCTCTCTTGCCTCTGCAAGATCCTTTAACCTAGACATGCTTTCACTAAACCTGCCCTCATAAAGACCAACAATATCAGACTCGCCCTTCATGTATATGTATGCCTCTATTAGAGACCCGTACAACAAAGCATTGGGGGCATTTTGACTCAACCATGTGTACTCTGAATCAGACAAACTTGTTAGGCTTGCTGGCCTATAATAATAGTGAAGCTCTACATCATAATCCGCATCTGGTGTTGGCCCTAATATAAAGTTAGCCGATACATTCCCAGAAGCTGCGGTCACAGAAGCATCAAAAAAACCATAATATACCGGGGTTCCTGTGGTCGAACCGCTGGGGTAGGCCTCTCTTATAAAGTTAACATCTTTTTCTAAAAGAAAATTTTCTTTGTCGGTTGTTGTTATAAAAAGAGAAAAGGGAGCCAGAAAATCAATTGGTGTCTGTAAAAACTTATTACCACTTGTCATGGACGCGGTTGCATTTTTTCTAAAATTTTCTAAGTCAACAGCAGCAAGTATTCTTTGTTCTGCGGCCCTAATAAAAACAGGAAGGTTGGCTACAAATGTTGTTTCTGCGTTTTCTGTAAAATTTTGAATGGCAGTTTTTAATTCAGCATATGTAAAAGACATCTAACTACCCCAAAGCGGTAACTGGGCCAGCGCTTGCAAAGAAGCCTCCCCCAGATACAGATCCTGTTGTTGCACCGCCAGAAACTAACACGGTGTAAGTATCATCTGATACTTTTGTTATTGAATATCCAGCAGCCAATTCCATAACTGATGTCGTTATACCATCAAATGGCTCTACTGTTCTAAATCTAACTGTGTCCCCAGTGCTTCTACCATGATTAACTTCAGTTATTGTTATAGTGGTATTAGAGCCGCCAGAAGCCCCAGTCTTAAATGGATTGTCCTGAAGAAGATTTATTGAGTCAGGTTCTGTTCTATTAGGCCTTGCGTTGAGTATGGATTCAGAATCGCTCACCCTAACTCTGCCAAGAAAGTTTTGAGGGTGATCCTGATCAACTACGTCATTTCCTACACGCATACCAGTTCTGGCACCATTCTTTGTTTCAAAAACAAGGTCAGATAACTTATACCTAAACCCTGTTTTATCACATATGCCGTAAGCGTGTTTCCCTACTGCATTTGGCATTTACTAGCCTGCGCGTCCAAAGCGTTTACCTTTTGTGGCTGCACCAGTACCGCGCATTACACCACCTTTAGCCATACCCTTTTTCATCATACCGCCTTTGGCATAACCCTTCTTCTTCATCATACCACCGCCCGCTCTACGGGCTACTTTGTTTTTGTTAGCAAGCTTAGCCATGCGAGTTTCAGCGACCTTGGCAGCGCCTGATTTAGGTGTGTTTGCTAATGTTTTCCCAGTGGGCTTTGCAGCTTGTTTGCTATCACGCAACTTACGGGCCTTAGCCAGCATTGCTTCGCGTCCTGACTTGCTTTCTTTAGTGGCCGCTGCCTTGCTTGGCGTTGGCGTCATCCTGCTGCCACCTTGCTTAACTTGACTCTGCATTGAGCGAGTCGCTGTACGCTGACGCTTTTCTGACTTGTTCTTAACATCCATGTCAGCCATTTGACCGCGCTTTATGCCTGCATATGGATTAGAAGACTTAGAACCCGCCATATTAGTGGGGAGCTTAATAGATTGACCTAAGCGGATCTTATTGGCGTTTTTAATGCTTGGATTAGCACCCAGCAAAGCCTTTAAGGTAACGCCATTTTTCTTTGCAATCTGAGACAGGGTGTCTCCTGACTTAACCTTTACAGGGCCACCTTTGGCGTAGCCCTTCTTCATCATGCCACCTTTAGCCATACCTTTTTTCTTCATCATACCGCCCATAGCCATTTTTCCTTTTCCGTCTGCGGCAAAGAATGGGACTTTCTTTCCACCCTTCTCTACCATTTTAAGTTTGCCGCCACTTGCCTTACCTAGAGGCTTTGTCTTCTCTGCATTCATTGGATGCCTAGGGTTGGCTAAACGAGGCTTCTTTTTTGGAAGAGGTATTGTTTTGTCCTGACCCTTTGGGCCACCCTTTTGACCGAGTTTTTTAATTCTAATAGGCATATTACCCTCCTAGGTAAAATGTATCATATGGTACAAATTTTAACGCGGAGGATTCAGTATCCTCGTTTGCTGCCAGTTCAAACTGGAACTCATATTCCTGCTTTAGGGGGGCAACCCTATTTGCCACTTCCGGCTTCTTCATAGCTATATAATACGCTAATCCTGTAACTAGACAAGGTATGAACCTTGGCGGGACTCCTGCCGTGCCAGCAACCCCTGAAGCTAAACCATCTATCCCCAAAAGGTAGTAATAAGCGAGCGTATACGTTGCTGCACTGTCTGGTACAGGCCACAGAGTAACTGTTGTAGACGTTGCCAGCCTTTGTACAAATACCTGCGAAGGCTTACCCTGCGTATTTTTTGCACTTGTTTTAGCATACGTTGATACCGAAATCCTCTGAACATCAGTATCGACTTGATTCGTGCCAGTGCCTGTACGAATTTGTTGCTCAATAATGTCAATCGTTCCCGTAGGTAACGTATAAGTTGCTGTACCCGCTGTGAGAGCTTGTGTACCAGCATTGATAGTCCACAAATTAAGTCCACGGTTTTGCCACTCCAATGTTAAAAGATTAAAACTTCGCCTAGCGGTCTTCAAATCATACCCGGTTTGAAGTGACAGCCCCGCTCTTTCAAATGCCTCTTCAAATATTTCTGGTAAATCAGGTGTTATTACAGCCATTATCTGACCTTCCTATGAGGCTTTACTTTAGCTCGTATTTTTTTAGGCTGTTTGGCAAATTGCTTACCAGCCTTAGTTGCTTTTCTTTTAGCAGCCGTGGTGGATGCGTATTCCTTAGACGAAAGCGACTTGATAGCAGAGGCTGGTAGGTAACGCTCCCCAGTGGCCTTTGGTCCTTGTGTAGAGGGCTTTCCACTTTTCGTTGTCCACTTTTGCTTAGTCCAAGATTTAAGACTTCTTTGCGATTTTTTTAACGGCATAAAGTTCCCTATAACTTTTAAACAAGAGCCTTAGCAACAGAAACCATTAAAAATACAACAAGACCAAGTATCGTTACTACAAGAGCAAAAACCCCAAGGCACATCTTTATGGTCTCCTCTAACTCTTGCGCCTTTTGAATTTTTTGTCTTCTAGCTTCAGCAGCGGCCTCTTTAGCTTCTCTTATTCTTTTCGCTCTCTCTTCTGTTATACTTCTCCAAGTTCCATGACCAAAACGCATATCGACCATAGTTGCGATTTCTTGCATTTGCTCCTTGGCTATTCTTGCGTTAATAACCTCTGTTGCTACTGATTTTACACCAAATTGATCTCCAACGCCACCAACACCAGACTTTTTACTTCTAAGTTGCTGTACCTGTTTCTCACCCTCAAACAAGCCATCTATATAGCTTGCTATATCGGATACATCGTTGGCTGTGCCGATGGCGCTTTTGATGCCATCTACAGCAGCCTTAAATAAAGATATTCCCGCTAGAGTTTCAGCAATCATCTAATAAACTTCTGTTGCGTTTGGGTTGATTTTAACTGGCTTACAATAAGACGTAACCTTGTGCTTTGAAGGGACGCCACTATAGCTTTGATAATTACCGTATCTTTTTGAGACTTTAGAGGCAAAATAGTTGCAGTCATCTATTGACCGGAAGTACATATCTTGACTAACTGTTTTACCGCCGAGAACAACAATTAATAAAAATGCATGTATCATTAGGCGGCTATGGATAGATTGGGGTTACTCGCTTCAACCCCCATCCACTTGCTCCATTCTGCATAATAATGACGCATACCAACCTCATCATGGATGGTTCCGTTCTCATGCCTTCCATGCAATATGTTGCGTGGCTCAGTTCCCTCACGCATTGTTGTGCCTTGACCAGCGACTCCAATTAAGTCTTCGTGAAGGTTTCTCCCGAATGGCCCCCAGATAGAGTTATGGTGCTTAATTCTGGTATTGCGTTCTTCGGTCGTATCTTTCTTGAGACCATATCCGCGAAACTCAATAAGTACCTTGTTTGGCCCAAGAGGTGTAACGCTATCGCTTCTATAAGCACTGCCACGCAGATTAAAATTAAATCCGGGGAACAGATCAACCATGTACCATTGATTGGGTGGGAGGTTAGGGAAACTAAGCTCTCCTCTATCCTCAAAGCCATCGTATTCCTCGTAGTTAACTGTAAAGCTACTGACGTTAACGTGTCCGTTATCAAATGGTATGTTTTTTCTAGCAAAGTATTCATCGTTAAACCCTGACACACGATTAAAGTAGTGCATAAAATCGTGGTAGAACTCGCTATTAGTATCGTGCCATAGCTTGTAGTTTGTATTTATTACCGCTTTATGGTAGTGAAAAACTTCCATTTCTTCACTATCGATAGCATCTGATATGCAATCAAAAGCCCCGCCTGTCCACTCTTCAACGCTCTGTGCAGGATTAGGGTCCAGCGTAACCCAAACCATTCCGCCGTGTTTGATTTCACAATATAGCTCTGTCCAGTTACTTGAATGGTAGGTTAAAGACAAATCATTGCCTGAAGGACGCATTACCTTGTCTGTAAGGAATGCCCTGACTACACCATTTTCAAAACGTACAGCTAAAACATTCTGTAACGCTATCTGTGTTTTTCTAAAGTCACCCAAGTTTGGCAGCTCACTAGAGTGACACATTGGAACCCAAACCTTGGAAAATATGTTTTCTATCTCTTGCTCATACAAACCATGATCAGAATATATAAGTGAGTTTATGTACTCTACACTAGGCTCTTGTACCCAGCTTTTGTGGTTCCTAGGCGGCATTAGTCTCTATATCCTCCACCAGCTTTTTTGTAGGCAGAGGCTACCATTTGAGCCTTACGCGCACTCCACTGACCCGGAGCGCCGCCTTTACCGCCAGCTTTAATTCTATTAAATATTTGTTTACGCATTGATGGCTTTGTATAATTACCAGCCTTATTAACGGTAGACTTTGTTTTGCCGCCCTTTTTCATTGGCTCAACATCACCACCAGACTCATATCTACTTGCCCTCATGGTAGTGGGTCTCAGGGGCTGTATTCCCTTAAATCCCTTTGTGCCTTTTGGGGTTTTTATCTTTGGCTTTCTTTTTGTTGTAGATCCGCCCTCTCTTAGCTTAAGAGAAGATAATGTTTTTGCCTGACCAGCGTGTGATTTAGATGCCTTCTTCAGACCCCTAACAACCTTATCAACCTTTTTCTTCACGCTCCCACCATGACTCATTTCCGCTTGTTTGGCTGGAGTGGCAAAGCCCTTGCGAGCTTTATTCAAATCTTTCTCAATCCTTTCTTTTGCGGCCTTTTGCCTTGCCTTGGCTTTTACTCCAGTTGCTGGGGCTTTAGCCCTGATACTAGCCATGTATTCTTTGCCAGCAGCCCGAACCTTTGCAGCGCCCCCAGAACTAAAGGAAGAGATCTTCCTCGTGTAAGACCCCTTTCCCTTCTTTGGCTTTACAACGCTAGGTTTCATGCCCCCTACAGCTTTAGCCACTGGATTTTTTACAGTGGCTTTACCGCCGCGCTTCATAGCTACTGGTTTTTTTTCTCCACACTTCCGCATGAGACTTCTCCTTGGCAACAATCTTCAATAACGCATCCACAAGCAGTACACTGCTCATGTCCGTGTACATACACGGTTCTTAATGCATCCTGACATCTTGGGCATCTAGGGCCACAATGAACCTTTACAACCCCCTCTTTACGCTCTCCTGCTAACTTTTCTTGAAGTTTTTGTTCTTGCATAAGATCTGTTCCTTGAGGCTGGCACTGCTTTTAAGTTTGAAAGGCGGTTGTCCTTTGGGTTTCCGTTCTTGTGAGCAACGTCTTTCCCATCGCCCTTCCTGACCTTACCAGCGGCAACCATTTTTTTTCTGGCTGTGTTCCTGCTTGCTCTTCGTTTTTTTTGCACAAGGGTTCCTTGATAGTTCTTGTACTCAGAAGAATAATTTCTACGGCGCATCACTTAGCCCTTGTCTTGCCTCGCTTGGCAATTCCATCTATAGAGCGCTTTCTTTTTACCGCGCCTCCAGATTTCATCATTTTTGCTGCGCCAGCCATTTTTGCCATTTCTGCTGCTTTTTTAACGCCCTTGCCGACACCCGCGCTTACTCCCGTAGGTGCAACAGAAGATGTTGTTTTGCCTTTGATGCCTAGCTTTGACCTCAATCTAGGGTTTAGGCTAACACCAAACCTGCTTTCCGCTTCATTGATAAGCGGGCTTGCAAATTCACTCATAAACCTTCCCGGATCGGTAACAGTTTTTTTCTTAGTCATTACTTAGCCCTTGTTCTTCCGCGCTGTGCAATGCCGTCAATTGAACGCTTACGCTTCACAGAACCGCCAACCTTCATTGGTGTTGCGGGGGCAAACTCACCCGGATCACCCATAGGATTTTTCTTTTTATCCGCTTGTTGAGAAGAGGACTTCATCATTCCAACTACTTTTTTACCATCTTTACTTTTAAGTAGTTGGGCCAAGGGGCTAAAAGATCCAAGATTTTTGCCTCCCTTGCCAAATGCTCGACCAAAAATTCCCTTGCCAGAAATCGCTCCAGCTAAAGGGCTTATAGATCCAAGCAGCTTGCCGCCACCAATCATTTTTTTGACTTTTTTCTTTTTCATCTTATTACCCTTTAACTGCTTCCCCATAGAAGCTCTTGAAATTGTCATTAGAGTAGCCTTTGTAAGAAAGGCGCAATTATAACCAAACCAACAATCCACCAAAGACGTTGATCAAGCTTGCACATATGGCCTCTTTGATCCTCAAGACGCTCTTCAATGCGCTGATAACGCAGATTACACTCAGCCTCATGCTTTACTAACTCAGCCATAACTTGCTCTACAGTGAGTTCCTGAACTTGTTGTTGCTCAAGTTTCATTAGCACTTCCACCGTTTTCTCGCTTGCCTTAGTCTGCTATTTGGATTTTTAGCAGCGCTAGGAAACCTTTTCATTTGTCCTGCTGATCTTGCACAGAATGACTTACGCCTCTTAGCGGACGCGCTACCCGGCTTTACCTTGCCTGTGACGGCAGTCTTTAACTTGCTTCCGGGGTTTGCAGCCCTGTACGCCTTGACGCCCTTAGAGGTCATCCCCGCGCCCTTTTTAGTGGCGCGAAAATTACCGGACTTAACCGATGTTCTGATCGGTGTTTCTTTTTTCCTAGGCATAGAAAATATTCATCATATCAATAGTACCCACTGTGTACTTGATAGAAAGCCCATTCTCAAAAACAATGCCATCTTCTGGGATTGTGTTATCTAGCGTTGTGTTGTCAGTTCCAATGGTTCTGGCTTTAAATAAAACAGCTCCATCTTCAGGAGTGCCGTTAATAAACTCAATTACACCAGCAGTACCACCTGAAACGATTGAATATCCTTTTAACCTAACTCGACCGCCAAAAACAGCCTGCGCGGCAGAGGCGAGAGAGCCTATTTTTATGTTTGCCGCGAATTGTGCAGAGCTTGTAATAGAAGTTACTGTTTTAAAAAACTTCGTTCCATCAACCTGTTCGGCTGAACCCGTTGAAACTATTACTTCAGTGAGCGCATTATCAAAAACGTCTGTGCCAACAATGGTATTAGTTTTAGCGTTGTCACCAGTGCCTGTTGTGGTAACACCAAGAAGCCTTGCGCCTCCAGATGCAAAAGACGAATTTGCTAGGGTTGCTGCCGTGTTTGGTCTAGCTGCCACAACAATGAAATCATCGTCTGCCGCCACCTCATCGCTAATGAGTTGAACCTTTACGTCTGATCTTGCCATTTCAATCTCCTTATAAAAAGGAGAGGGGGATTAACCCCTCTCATTATTAGGCTTCGTAGCCCATCAATTCAATAAAGAGTTTGCCAGCAGAGTAATCAGCGTCTGTAGCTGCGCCTGTTGTTAAATACAAAAACTGATCGGCAGCGGGGACGGCAGAGAAGTAAACTTTACTTCCAAGCGTTGCGTCACCAGCATTGACAAGAAGTGTTTCTGTCAAGTCACCGATTGCCCCATCCTCAACACCTGTGCCTTCTGTGGCAGAGTGAATGTTAATGTCTGGATCACCGCCAGCAGGTGCCTCAAAACATTCCATGCTGCCTGTCAAGATTGTGCCGTTTTTAGCAGCAGTAATCTGACCAATGTGACAAACAAGCGCTGTACCGTTAACACCGATGATGTCACCAGATCCTGTTGAACGCAGACCAGTTAGGTCAATAAGAATACGAGTTGTAATGATACCGCCCACACGCTGCACAGAAGTACGATAAATCGTTCCAGTACCAGTAGTAATACCAGTGCCAGCCTCTACAGCCATTGTGTTTGCATCAAAGGAAGATACACCAGTTGAGCTGATGCTTGAAAGAGTGGAGAATGCACCTGTTGTAGCGTTTTGGCTTACAGAGGTAAATCCGCCTTTGGAGCGTACCGCTCCAGTAAAAGTAGTAGTAGCCATTTAAGTCACTCCTGTCGTGGCTAGTGTCAGCCACAGGATGCGGCTGTCAGGGTTTCGTTTATTATAGCAAAAGAAAGGGCGGCCAAGAAGCCGCCCAATCAAATAGTATTAGCTTAATTTAATTAAGCACCCGGTGAGCCATAAATGCCCAATGGATCTGATACACCGAAGCTGTAACGCTCACGGGCCTTGTAGCGAACATTGCCTGTATCAAAGTCACCATCCATAGATGTTGACATTGGAGTACGAACAAAATGCTTCATGCCGTTTGGAACATCGGTTGTGATAAAGAAGGCGTCTGTATCAGTCAGATAGTGATTGATAGTGTAACCTTCTGGAATCGAACCGTTTGAACGGATAGCGTTCAGATCGTTATCAGCAGTACCTACGCGGCCTTCAGTCTGGAGCAAACGAGTTGCAACAAACATCAATGCAGGCGGTACAATCAACTTGCGTGGGCGGGCTGCGATCAAAAGACCACGCTCGTCAACGAAAGCTGCAATGTTGATAACAGCATCTTCCAATGATGTCTCATTCAAGTCAGCGGCTACTGTTGGACGGTTAGCGTTGTTACCGCCAGCAACTGTCGGGTGGTCAGTGTCAAAAAGAAACTCGCCATCGCCAGATGTAAAGGTATCAAAACCAGTGTTCAACAATGAAGCTGCCTTGACCTGCTTTGTGTACGCCATTGCCCGTGCAAGGGCTTTAGTGTAACGAGCAGACAAAGAGTCATACAGGTTATCTTCCATAGCTTCTTCTGTAACCGAAAAGCCCATAGCAATGGTCTCATGGTTATAGCGAGCTGTGAAAGACTCTTGAGCCGTGTCAAATGAGACCTGTGAACCCTCTTGCTTAACTGGTGCTGCACCAAAGCCTGAAAGTTTGACCTCTTCCTCAAAGCTACGCTCTGAAGTTTCGGTTTCATAGATCTCCGAATGTTCGTTTTCGTACTTTCCGTACTCAAGACCAAACAATGCGTTTAGACCGGGTAGAAGCTCCTTAAGGAGCTGTGCGCGTGAAATAGCCATAATATTACAACCCCTTTCTTAAGCTGCTGATGGAGCGTTGCCAGAAACGACACCGATTCCGAGTTGATGACCAGTATTAAACTTGCATAACATAATTGGAAATGCTGTTCCCTTTTCATCACCGTCATAACCGCCTAGCCAATCCACGACACGAATCGGGAGAGCAGCAGTTGTTGCGGCTGTGCTGATGTCCAAAGAAACGCGCGAAATACCTAGAGTGGTGTTTGCGGTGCCTTGTACAAGAGCGCAGTTAGCTGCGAGATCGTCATCATTGACGGTTCCATCAGCTTGAATTGCGAAAAGGATATTCGGATCATCAGCAACATAAACCATACCATTTGTATGGGCAGCGCCAGACCAAACTTGGCTGAACTGGGTTTGACCAGTGCTGATGTCTGTGTAGCGACAGCCCATAAAGATACCAATAGGTGTGGCAGAAGTTGTGCCAGTATCTTTTTGGATTGTGGTGGTTGCGCCAGCATCAGTTAGCTTGACGACATCACCAAAAACAATCGCTGTGGATTCTGTACTCAGAATAGGATACTGACGGAAGGAACCGTTATAGTTACCTCCGAGGTTTCCTACTGGGCGCAGTCCAAAGGGAGCGGCAGTAGCGGACATGATTGTCCCTCCTTGTTATCTACGGCAAGCTCCCGCTCAGGTTACTTGCCAAAGGTTGTTTTTGTGCTTCGTTCTGGTGGTAGAACGGGCATACGAGAATCAGAATTTCGCATAAAGTTATTGTCCACAGAGTCGATTTGATTCTTGTTCATTTCCCTGTGGGCTTGACTGCGAGATTCTACATATTCGGCTGAATTTTCGCATAAGAGCAATCCTCCAACCTCAACATTACCTTGAAATCGAGAGTCGATATCAGGCAACACTTGTAGCTCAGGATGATCTTCAGCTTTGACTGGCGTCCAGCCTTCACGAAACTTAGAAGAAACATTAGTGTTATCGCTATTACCCAGAGTTGAGGTGCGTATCCAACGATATTTTATTCCATCGCGGGATTCGGGGGTTGGTAGCGTACCAGCACGTTTCCAAGTTTTAGGACGCTCCGCAGTAGCGCGAGTGTCATTAGTGCGTGGGCTTCTATCAGACATTTGAAGACTCCTTCAAGAGTTGCGCCGCATATTGTTCTGCCGTAAGGCCAAGTCTTTTGGCGAGTGAGACTTGTGTTGAGGTTAATTGCACTCTGCGTGGTTTTTTTGCACTCCGACTTTGGGGGGCAACCACGGAACCAGTTTGACGAACAGGTGCTTCCTCAATTTGCTCATCAAACTTGTCTGGGAAAGTTTTACGCATAGATTCATCGATGGCGGCATAATACTTGTCACTTTTGGTATCAATACCTTGTTTGACAAGTTTTTCATGGACACCAAAGGCGTATCCCGTCATTTCACTATCTTCACCAAACCAAGTATTTTTTGCACTCCATTCCTGCGCCTTTTGATCTGGCGTTGGGATTGACGGCTTAGACACTACAGGGTCTGGCTTGGGAGCCTCACGCTTTTGAGGCTTATAAGACTCCACACGATATTTTTCATTTTGCAGGCTAGATAGCTTTTCTTGAGCTTCAATCAAAGCATCTGGGTCTCCGGTCTCGTATGCAGCTTTATAGGCTATTTTTGCCTTATCAAGTTCTGCGTCTACTCGACCCTTGGCCTGCTCTACCAAAACACCTTCGCCGTCTTCCAAGGCCTTGCGAAGTTTTTGGTTCTCCTCATAAACTTTTTTAGCATAGCTAACCGCCTCATCTTGCATTTTTGAGGCTTCTTCTTTGCGTCTGCGCTCTTCGTGATATTCAAACTTTAATTGCTTGATGCGCTTTTGAACGCCATCACTATACTGCTCTATTTCCGTATCATCTGGGACGTTTGGCTCAACCCCTTCAGCACGGCGAGGTTTCTCCTCTTGAGGGGTGTCCTCAATAATCTCTAACTCAAAACCGCTATCTTCCACTTCTTGAAAGTTATCGGTAACTTTTTCTTGCTCTTCTTCCTGAGCCAAGGCTTGCGACTGGTTCATACTCTTGCATATCCTCTTGGGTCATCGACAACAGCCTCTACTGTGTCATCATTGATAAGACGGAACTCTTGTTTATCAATCTTAAACCTTGTGCCGGAGTAAGATCGAAAGATAACAAAATCACCTTCTTCACAATATGGGCCATTTGGAAACTTAGACTCGTCTTGGTAAGCATCCGGCCCAGCTTTTACAACAAACCCAATGACTGAAGCGGTTTGCTCCGCATTCTTCAGTGCATCTGGCATATAAATGCCTGCGTCTGTTTTTTCTTTGACCTCAAGTGGTTTAATCAAAAGTTTGTACCCAGCGGGTACTGGTATTTTATTTGCAACGCTTTCGTTGACTTCTTTATTTGCAGAATACATCTGTTTTCCTTGTGCAGTGATCGAGGTTCACAGTACCTTGCAGGGACAACCCTGTGAGTAGTAATATTTACAATATACTATACAGCCCCGCAATCCGGAAGCCCTAGTCGTTAATGAACCTTTCTTCAAGGTCGATGATGTCCCTTTCAACGGCAGCGAGGGCCTCGACTTTGCCCACAGCCTCTCTGTATTCTTCAAAGGACTTGCACCCACCACAGGCCATATGGTCAGCGAGAACATTTAAATACTCTCTAATTTTTTCTTTGATTGGTGAATAAACTGTATCATTGTTCGCCATCTCTGTTACTTAGCTCCCTTGCTATTTCAAGACCAATATTGGTGCCTTCTCTAATATCATCTTTTCTTGATTGGTCAAGCTCTGTAGCCAACTTAACGCCAAGTTTGGCACCCTCTCTTTGCTCTTCAGAATCAAGACGATCTTTTTGTAACTCAAGATTAGCCATTTTTGCCTGAACGTCAGATTGCAGTTTAGCAACATCCATTTCTTTTCTGTGAGCAAACTCAGCCTCTTTTAAAGCTATTTCTTTTTGTTGTATCACAGTTAAAGGATCTTGTTGTTGCTTCATTGCTTCTTTCTGTTGCATTTCAGCTTGATCTTTACGAAGTAACTTTTGAGCCGCTTCGGATGCCAGCCTACTAATTTCAATCTCAATGTCCTCTGGCAGCTCTGTCTCTTCATCAGGCATACCAACGCCGAGGTTCTTTTCTATTTCTTTCCTGTACTGAAACGCAACATGTTCTGTAACGTGAGCAGAAAGAGCCGCTTGTATTGCGCCAGCAAATGGAGACTGAGCTACGATTTCTTTTAGCTTTGGATCTTCTGCTGCGGCCAAGTGTACAGCAATGTGAGCCTCGTGATCCTGATACTTAAACGCCTTGACTGGCTCTTGTTTAAGCATGGACATATTTTCACTTACAGGATCTGCTGCTTTTATATCGTCTGGCAGTTTAATAATTTCTTCAGCATCTTTAATGCCCAGAACCTCAAGCATTTGACGATGTAGCTTTCCAAGGTCATAAAGCTGGGGTGCCTGTTGAGCAAGCTGCAAAGCCGCCTGATACTGCACAACCCTTTGCGCCATTGTTGCTGCGTTAGGGTCAGACACGGGTATTACGTCAATACGACCATCAAAATCTTTTTGCCTGTTGAAGTCACCATCTTGCTCATAAGAGTATTCTGGTGGCATGTAATCCTTAATAATTTTGGCTAGAAGTCTTAACTCGTTTTTTAAAGCATGATGAAGGCGAGCCTGAACACCAGACATAACCTTCATACTTCGCTCCATTAACGCGAGCGTAGTTCCGACCGGAGCTTGCGGGTTGAGGTTTCCAACTTGTACATCAGCAACGGAGCCAATCCTTCGCCCCTCTTCCACGATGTTTCCAAGCAACTGGTATAATACCGATGATGGCTCCTTGTAAGGAAGGAATGCAATCGAATCCCGAATTGCACCACCCGGTACGTCCACATCGCGGAACTCACCCGGCATGAGAGGCGAATCGTCACCTTTAATACGCAATCCGCGAGCTTTAAGACCAGCAGGGAGGTTGGATAACGTACCCGCATCAATAAGCTGACGAAGAATGCTTGTGGCACTTTTAGCAAGACCAAAATAAGGTGAATAAGACCCGTCCCATAAAACCCAAGTCCCGGTAGGTATCTATAGTGAACAAAGTGTTGTCTCTTACGCTTTTTAGGATCGTCTTCATACCAATTTCTCCTGACTGACAAGACGGTTTCAGACGATTTGTCTATGGTGACAATATACGGCCTTGCAATACCGTCAGGATCTTCAAATGGCTCTGGCATAAGAAGATCAACATGCATTTCCAAAAGGGTGTGCCTGTCGTCCTCTTCAAGAACAGCGGTTTCTCCCTCAATCTCATCGTATTTTTCTTGGATGTCTGAATAGTCTGGCTCTGGATCAGGCAAATCGACATCGACATAAAACCCATTAACCTGAAGCTCAACTATTTCATTCGGAGTTTTTTTCATAACATGGGTGTAACGGGGAGATGTCATTAAATCTGAAGCGCCATAAGAAACCACAAAGTCCTCTGCTGGAACAAACATGGCACACGGACGCTCCATGATTGGATCATAGTAAACTTTTTTGAACGATGATCCGGCCAAAGGCAGTCTGAACAACATTTGTTCAGTTTCGTCACGATACTCTGTCATCTCTTCTGTTAAGAGATAATTCATTTCGTTTTCGATTCGTTGCGCTTGCTTTACTTTTTCGTAATCTTTCTTGCCAATAAGCTTTGTTCTTACTGGGCCAGAAGCTGGGAATATCTCACCCATAGCCTGCGCTTGGAACCTAACCGTTGCCTCTGTGAGAACTGGGTGAAACACGCCTGAAGCTCCCTGCCAAGGCTGTGTTCTTTCTTCGATCTTCATGCCAAGAAGATCCAAACCTTTGACATACGCCCTAGCCCAGTCTTTTCTTGACTGACGATCAGAGATAAAATCTTCTATCAATTCAGAGGCCAATCCCTGCAAATCAGGCTCATCAATAAACTCAGCTAAATTAGCGTCATGCTCAGGGCCAGTGAGTTCCTCTGTCATTTCCCCGGTAAAATCAATTATCATGCCGCTTTCTTCATCTCCTATGCTGATAGCATCAGGATTTACGACCTCAATTTTTACATCCTCAGAGCCTTCGACATCAAGAGATGAGGGCGTCATTGGTTTTTCAATAGCCATTTTAAAATACTTCCTTTTTCTCGGTGTCGAGTTTTTTCATTATAACAGCATGACGGGCATGATGTGAACCTTCCATATGGCTTGCAACTTCCCACCCTAATTTTTTAAAATTTTTTACTTCTCCGTGAGGCACAAATCTATAAATGCTAGAATTATTTTCAATAGTATTCGACTGCTCTTCTGTATTTAGGTTCGTCATCCCATTCATCCATTGTACTTCTAATCCACCCCCCTTGACGAAACCTAAGCAACGCCTGTGTTGTGGAGTCAACAAGATCATCGTGATCTCCCGCTGGAAAAGCAGCGCACTCTTCCATTACCTCATCAGCCCACCTAGTTGGTGGACACCATATCACGCCACTAGCAAACAAATCACTAACAGCGTTAACACGGGCTATTTTGTCCTGTCCTCTGGACGGAGTAAACTCTGTAACAGGTATACCCATTGCCCTAAGTTCAAAAATAAGCGGGGAACCAGCGGCTTTTGCTTCAACAATCATCTGATCAGGCTCAAATTCCCAATATTTATCGTATGCTGCCCTTTTTAGCTCTGGAAACTCCAGTTTCTCCTTATATGCGTCCAGCAATATAAGGTTTGGCATCATTTCTCCACTTTCATTAGGGTGCTGAAACACCCCCCAAGTGGTACAAGCGCTGTAATCTGCGCGTTGCGTTTTCAAAAACGCTGTATCCCAGCTTTGAATTATAGCTTCGCACGGTGGCGGGCCTTCTTTTTCCCACTCTTGCCACCATTCGCGCTTAATTAACGCACCTTCCTCAGAAGTAGGGTCTTGCTGGTACTGTGCAGACCACTTAGACACAGGCAATTCAGCTTTTAGTGCCTCTAACTGTTCCAAAGGCCAGAACTCAGGCCACAAAGGATCGCCAGACGGCATAATTGCTGGCAGTTCTATAACTTCCCAGTCATCCACACCCTCTTTTTGGGTTACTGATTTAATTATTTTACCAGTTAGGTCTCTTGTAGACCATCTGGTCATAACAATTATTATCGATCCACCGGGTTGCAGCCTCTGTCTTGGCCCCGATGTATACCATTCGTACACCTTGTCGTAGACTTCTGGG
>Ga0213868_10001547_pt1 | contig 22251 bp, 20 predicted proteins | sample PICome_9_FD_160087 | JGI IMG/M metagenome (GOLD analysis project Ga0213868, IMG submission 160087) | Coastal seawater microbial communities near Pivers Island, North Carolina, United States - PICO127 | ecosystem: Environmental > Aquatic > Marine > Coastal | place: USA: North Carolina...
AGAACAGTTAATCTATGTATGGATATTGCTTTCGAGACATATTGACGATGATAGGATAGGCTTTCGTCTTTGTCGAGTCAAATTAAGGTTGAGGTCGAGGTTGAGTTCCATCCTGGACCATTTTCCCGATATTGAACAAAGTAATGAAGAACGAATTTAAGCAAAGCATAGGTGTATACTCCTCACATATACTTCAGAACACTTACTCTATATATGGATATCACTTCTGCAACATATTGACGATGCTACGATAGGCTTTCGTCTTTATCGAGACGAATTAAGTTCGAGGTCGAGTTCAAGTCAAGTTCCATCCTGGACCATTTTCCCGATATTGAACAAAGTAATGAAGAACGAATTCAAGCAAAGCATAGGTGTATACTCCTCACATATACTTCAGAACACTTACTCTATATATAGATATCACTTCTGCGACATATTGACGATGCTAAGATAGGCTTTCGTCTTTGTCGAGACAAATTAAGTTCGAGGTCGAGGTTGAGTTCCATCCTGGACCATTTTCCCGATATTGGATTCAGTAATACATGCTTGATTACAGTCGAACAATTGACCTATACTCCTCACCTATACATCAGAACAGTTAATCTATGTATGGATATTGCTTTCGAGACATATTGACGATGATAGGATAGGCTTTCGTCTTTGTCGAGTCAAATTAAGGTTGAGGTCGAGGTTGAGTTCCATCCTGGACCATTTTCCCAATATTGAACAAAGTAAAGAAGAGCGAATTTAAGCAAAGCATAGGTGTATACTCCTCACCTATACTTCAGAACACTTACTCTATATATGGATATTGCTATCGAGACATATTGACGATGCTACGATAGGCTTTCGTCTTTGTCGAGACAAATTTAAGTTCGAGGTTGAGGTTGAGTTCCATCCTGGACCATTTTCCCAATATTGAACAAAGTAAAGAAGAGCGAATTTAAGCAAAGCATAGGTGTATACTCCTCACATATACTTCAGAACAGTTATCCTATGTATGGATATTACTTTCGATACATATTGACGATGCTAAGATAGACTTTCGTCTTTGTCGAGACGAAATACAGTCGACGTCGAGGTTGAGTTCCATCCTGGACCATTTTCCCGATATTAGACGAAGTAATACATGCTTAATTACAGTTGAACAATAGACCTATACTCCTCACCTATACTTCAGAACAGTTAATCTATGTATGGATATTACTTTTGAGGCATATTGACGATGCTACGATAGGCTTTCGTCTTTATCGAGACAAATTTAAGTTCGAAGTTGAGTTCCATCCTGGACCATTTTCCTTATGTTTGACGAAGTAATGTAGAGCGAATTCAATTGAAGCACAGGTGTATATTCTATCTTTACAGTGCATAGCATTTGATTAATGTATGATTATACGATTGGAGGTACGTTGTAAATGCCGACACAGGAACTCGCTTCACAATCGAACTCACGAATCAGTTCCATCATGGCCTCATGCACCGACGTCGCAAAATGTGCATCGCATGTGATATCGACTCAAAGCACTTTCTGATTTCCGTCGCTACAGTCGATAACAGTCAAAATGTGCATGCAAAATGATATTGGAGTATATTTAAGGACTATCATCATATGCTCATCATAATCATGACATAATTCACTTTGAAATACGTTTCCACCGTGGCCTCATCTACCGACATCACACGATGTGCATTACATGCGATATCGACTCAAAGCACGTTCTGATTTTCGTCGCTACAGCCTATAAAATTTTTGCTATGTATGCAAAATGAGACAGTAATGCAAATGTGCCTTAGTCTGAATCAATGATGACATTTCCCAAAATTCAGGATGTGAAGCCTCTACTGGCATGTGGGATAAGGAGTTTGAAGATGTCAATTTGACCAATTTCACTTGACCAGTTTCATCTATTAGTACTGTAGGAGAGATGTGCGTAAAAATTTATGTATTTTAAAAAGGATTACATTGAGTTCTGATCGTTCAAGTGTGTATTTTTGATGAAATTATCGTTTTTGCTAACAAAATGCCGACGAAAAAAATAAATGAACGTTCAACATTTTTTGCACGTGTGGTAGAAAGATAAGATTTTACTGATCTACTCGTTCAAACGTTTGAATGCACTCTGTGCTCTCTGATCCATCAGAGAACCGTGCCTTCGAGTACAGCAGAAGATACCGACCGTCATTTGTAAGAGTTCTTTTGATCAACAATTCCGTTGCGCCATCAAGTGGTGCATTCCGTGCAACTTTTCGTACTTGGATGGAAGAACCATCGTCAACGTATGAAACATAATCATCAAAAACCAAGTGCTGAATGCTGCTTGAACCAGGAGGTCCACCAATAGAAAATATAGAATCTCCTTTTACAATTCCATCTATGTGGATCCGTAAGGAGCGGTTTTCAGTGTCATGGGTGATTGTATGAAGAGAACGCATTCGGTTTGCGGCCTTCCGAACTATCAAAGGTATACACATTGCCTTTAGAAACTCGTCAAAATTCTAATTATGCACAAGTTTATATTTTCCAGAAAGATTGATCACAGATTGGTCTTGTTTATCCACATTCATATTTCCGTTTTTCTGTATTTCTACTGACTCTCTATGCTTGTCATCTCTTCCCTCTAGGAAATCTGCGCCTAAAATGTCATCTTTGATTACTGATTTCAAACAATCGTTCAGACTCATTTTCTTTGCAATATATGAGGCAAGATAATATAATTTTTCAATACCTTCAAACTGTCCCCACATTTTTATAACACAAATAAATATATTTTTAAAAACTGTATTCAAGTAACGTCAATCAATAGAGGATGGTATGGCTCAAATCTACCCCGAATAGGATGATGAAAATAATTGTTATGGCGAAAGTATAGCAAATTGTACGAGCAGCAAGCAAATAAATTACTAATGATCCCGAGGACATTCCGTTTTTCAAATATGAGTTGAGGCTTTTTTCGTAAAGAGCCTTTTTTATTTCTAGGAACAACGAATTTGGATTTGAGAGCTGTTACGTCACATAGTTTAGCCACGTCATCATGTCGTCACACAAGCGGAAGTTTCTAAAATCAATCACAAAAACACATCCCGTTCAGAAAAAACGTTTAGCAACACTGAGTTCCATTTTAAAGATTGAAGAAACATTTCATAGGATGGATTCATACATTTGGCATGATTACTCTAACTCTACCTTTTTCCACGAAAGATATCTCGCCGAAAAGGGCTCAACAGTCATTGATTACACAGTATTCGGTATGGCAGTAATCACCATAGGATTACTTATGGTTGTTGGTGCAGTAAGATATTTTATTGATGCCATGGCGAAAGGAAGGTTCTTTTTTGAAAATGTGTTGGAAGCTGTGTACCATGAACGTAAGTAGTATCATTCTGTTCGATTTCATACGTGGAAAACATGTTTCTTTTACTGATCTTAATTTCTCCTCTTTTTGAATGCATTTACTTTATGCAGTATCTACGCTTGGACTGGTCGAGGCTGGGGTCTTTCTTATCCTTCACTACTATCCCGGCTTGAATATGAGTGTAAAAACTGTTTTCGCTGAGGTCCATTTCACCTTGTTTTACGTTGCCATTATTAATGCAATTATGAGTGTCTTGCTTTATCTTTTCACAAGTAAAGTCGCAGAGAAGCAATGGGTACGTATGGAAACGATCGACCTGGATCATTATGTTGCCATTCGGAAACAATTTGAAGCTATTGAGCTTGCCCTAAAGGAGATTGAAGAAAATGATAAGATGAAGAAAAAAACGTACAACCCAGTTTCGCTGAAAACGAACGACGATCCGTCATCAAGAGGTAGAAAAGTCGAGTTTGCAGAGAATGTCATGACTTCTCGGCTAAGCACTCGTAGCGCTTTTGAAAAGGATTCCTTTCCTTCTTTTCTCAAGTCACTTATAAACGTTCCTGTCTTTGGTAGCAAACGAGCTAGCCTTGTTGCGAAACATCGCAAGCTACTTGTTCAAGTCAGGTTTCATGAGCTTCGTGTACATTTTATCGATTGCAACAAACTGGATCCTCGATTTAAGGTTTCAGACTATCTCAAACTATGTATGAATGATGTATTCCATAGCCTTGTGCATATATCATTCGTTACTTGGTTAATCTTATTATTTTTCACAAACGTGGTGTATTTCTGTTTGGGTGTCATTTCAGCCTTTGCGGACGAGGCTACAGTTGGTACAATCCTTACATGGGTGCACGTTGGATACTCTCTTCTCTTTCTTTTCGCATCACTACTCATTTCAAACAAGATGAAAAACATTTTCTTCTTAATTATGAAGAACGATCATTGGATAAAAAGGGATGGATCGAGCGAAGCCCCTGCGACTCTTCATCGACAGATGTCAATGAGTAACGTTCGAGATGCACGAGCTGATAACAGTCACAAACCTTCGGAAACGCCGATCAACATCAATCAAACTCGTCAGGAAGACTATTTCTGGGGAGGTGATCCTGCTTATATCGTGTTTGCGGCACAAGTGATGCAATTCGGATAGTAAGTAGTTGTTACGATCTAGTAGTTTTTTAGTCTGTCCACCACCGGAACTAACAAAGTTCTTTACTTTTAGTGCCTTGGAACTAGGTATCATGCTAGTATTTAATGAGAGTCTCAAGATAAATGCTGTAGATTTAGGATGGTGGGGATTCTACCTCCTTGTTCCTCTTCTTGGATATCTCCTATTTCTGGTAAGAATTTGTTTCGTATTTTCGTTTCTTTGGTACCGAGAAAGAACGCTAACCATTTTTTCTCCATAATTTAGTGGATATGGAGCTTAATTATCCCGCAATTCACTCAGTGCACTAGTCTTGGAGAGTTGATTCATAGCGACCACCTAAATGAGACGCAGGCTATGTTCAAACTTACCGAGGCCAGACTTCTTCGTCAAGAGGAAATTGATATGGCAGCGACAGAGGATGCTATCAACAAACGCATGATATCAAGTAGAAGAGCATTGCGCAAAAAGCAGCTATCAGCAGGTGGTCTAATTGGCAAATTATTTGATTCTGTGCATTCTTCCCACAAGAAGGATCATGATTGTGACAGTTTTGAAGATAGTTGCGGTGATAAACTTATGCAGCTTTCCTCGTTCGTGAAAAAGGACACAAAAGATTTACCTGATATTGAACCCTCAAGGAGAAGGAGACGAAAAGCTGTGTCTGATGGTGTTTCGGCGATGCGATTCTTTACGCCACTATCATCTAGCGTCAAAGAAGCGCTCGAGGGTGATATGGAGTCTGAGTTTGATAATCTTCGTCATAGATCTATAGAGCTATCGAAATCTATACCTAAATCATATAGTACTGTACCCTCCAGACCCCACAGACTGAAATCGGCGTCCACGGGTATATTCACGATGAGGCATGGTGGATCAGAGGCAATCTTCTCTGATTCAAGTGACAAAAATGCAAATTTAACTCATTTTAAAAGCCGAGATGACAATGATATCGATATGTTTTCGTCATCAGTGTTGTCCCGTGTGGATGAAGGTAAACCCATATCCAAAGCAATAAGTGTAGGAGAATCAAAAACGAAAGTATCAAGCATGAGTAAGACATCAACGAATCTTGAGCATTCATCTCTTTCCAATCATACCAATTCATATATCCCTAAATCTGGTTCCGAACATAAGAAGATCCTTGCTTTTATGCATCCTACCAACGAAGAATTAGCCGAAGATCCGATTGAGTCTCAAGTGGAAAGCGACATGGAGAGTACTGGGTTTCCAGATCTTTCTGACCACCCATCGTTTCAGTTTGACAATGAGCTTGAGATACCACTTTCGGACCGTATGAAGTCTTTTTTCATGGATTTGAAATACAGACGACTCAGTGCTGTTTTTGGAACGTTGCTTGTATTCTTCCTCTTAGGGACCCGAATGGAACTGATACTTCTGAAAACTTGTAAGATAGAAGGTAAGTCATCGCATGTGTATCCGTCAAGGTGGAGTTGCGCTAATGTGTCTAACTGAACTTCTACATAATACTTAGACAATCAAAACACATGGGATTACATATCGTTGAAATCCACGTTTGTTATGACAACATTATGGTTGTGTGGGTTTATCTTCGAATCCTCTACTTTGATGTATACTTTCTATACTTCTACATTGAATCCTATGGTTGCAGCTGGGCTATTTGACATCATTTTGACAATTACATGCCTTTCAATTTTCCTCGTGGCCGAAACCCAACGCTGCTGTGATTGTGAGGGAATTTTCAATCGTAGAATTCTAGCCACAGATTATGCCGCAATTGATAGTTATAAAACATGTGAGATAATGTGCTGCCCTGCATTTGGAACGAGACTTTGCGGTGGTATAGGTACACTTGAGCCTTTTACCTCTCTGATAGTACTTCGGCTGTTCCGCTTCTTCGTTGGAAAATGGCTGTCGAGATCTGTTATGAATCTGATGAACTATTTCAATCCTATCAAATCTTGTAGTGATGAAGAGAAGGAGATTGAGTCCAAGTCTGAAGATATAACGGAAAAAGAAAAAGATGAAAGTTCTGAGAACCTTGTCAACATCTTTGAACATAAGGAAGGAACTATTGCTGACCTATGGGCAGCGTCTTTGCTCAAGTTCCCTGATCTTGTGGAGAAGCATGGGCCATTCAGTGGTTTGTTACTCGAGGCCATGCTTGGTATTCAACCCGCGCCAAGTCATATGCCAGAGCAAAGTGCATCACAATCAGAAGCGAGTGCCAAGCCATTCTTACCAGCGGAAACAAAGCAATCCAGTTATTCTCGTTCCCTAAGTATTGGAAGCGTAAAGAGTGCCATTGATTCTATTGACGAAAACGAAAGGGCCTTTGATCGACCAGCTTCAACTCTCATTCGCACTATGAGACGATGTCAGTGTAAGTGGTTACCACTTCTAGATTCGTGGGAAGATGTTGACGTTGTTTTGACCAAATACGAGTTGGCATGGTTTGGAACAACTTCTGCAGATAGCTCTTGGGACGATGAAGCGAATGAAAAAGATGCCGTATCAAGACGTCTTCTTAAAAAGAGTGGCGGAGGGAAAGGCTTGCGCCTATGCGATGTCGTTAGTGGAAGAGAATTACTTGGTCGAATACAGTTGCACGATATTGAATCTGTGAAAGTTATGCGATATCCAAGCGAATCGAAGGAAGCGTCACAAAGGAAAGTTCTACTAGAAAATGACGAGGAATTTGGAAAGGAACCATCTGGTCTTGCATCTGAATATTGGCAAGAAGGGAAGCAGAGCACAGAATATGAAAATGTTGAAGAAAGATGGAGTGGAATGACCGAAGATGTTTTGACCATTCGCACACCGCAAGGTACTTTATGCCTTCGATTTCTTGTCGACCTTCTGTCCGCGGAAGAAATGCTTTCTAATGTGCCAAGAAAGAACACACCATCAAAGAGAAAAAGAAAAGAAGAAGGTGCACTTTTGTGGTGCAAGACAATTCTGTATATTCAGTCTAAAGAGAAAGGTTTTCATATTGGACGGGACCAAGGTTGCGATGGTACTGACTACTCCGATGTAATAGAGGTAGTTGGTGACACGAAGAAGCAGCGACGTTGGTTTCAAAATACAATAAAGAATAGAGGAGTGGAGAATATTCGAATAATAGGCAATGAGAAGTAGATTAACATCAGGAATAAACTCTATTATTACAGATAGTATTTAGTCCAAACAGCTTGTAATAACGTTGTATGGAGGCAATTAATGGTAGAATCACGATCTTAGTGGAAATATACGTCTTGATTGATAAAATTCACAACCAGTGTCGACAATAAATTTAACTTGATTGAGAATGCGGATATCTCATTTCAACGTTGTGGGGATCAATTAAAGCGCGAAGGTGATGTAAGGCGCATTCTGAGAAAGTAGATTTATCAAGTTGGTTCGGGGCGCCCTGACTGCTGGCAATGTTCTCTGAATTAAGATTTGGAGATTTTCCATAACCTCCTTCGAGTATAGATACGATCCGCCCCTGGCAGCAAATATCGGCTACTTCTAAAATCTGTAGGGGAAATCAGTTGTGCGGTTTCGATAAATTCAAATGAAACAAGTAAAAACACTCACTTTTGAAGTCGTCCAGGCATAATCTTCAGGGGTCAAATTGATTCCCTGAAACTGCTTTCCATTTCTGAAATGTCTTGCATTGCCAACATCATCTTTTGCAGCATCAAGACCCGTGCTAATCAATATCAAATCTGGATTAAAGGCTCGCAGGGCTGGAAGTAATCTTTGTTGAATAGCTTTTCGATATGCGTCCCTTCCAAAGCCATACAGAAATGAAGGAGAATTATGCTTGCTATATGCCTCAGAAATTTCAGAATTAGTTTGACTTTCAATGTCCTGAGATGAAACGGATGGGCTTAGATCATTCTCAGATACATTTCTATCATCGTTGCTAATGTTCTTCTCGGTGACTTTATTAGTATGTAGTCTTGATTTGTGTCGGGTATTATGTTGCCTATCTGTTAATGAATTAGCTGGGGATGGCTTCGGCATACAGGTTTTATCTTTCCACATTGGGGCAATAGGAACATTTATAACATTATGAGCCACGTCATCTTCATCACCAGTGCCAGGATAAAATTTGAACGTATTCGATTTTTTCTTCTCGTTATCATAAAGATGGACAGAGAAGAAAAATAATCTACCTGGTTCGTCACATTTTCGGACAATTGCTTCAGTTCCATTCCCATGGTGTACATCAATATCAATAATGGCAACCCTCTCACACTTAGGTCCGTGAATTTCATCAGATAAAGCGTACATAGCACCAGCAGCAACATTGTTGAAAATGCAAAATCCACATGATTCTCCGCCATCAAGCAAACCATTAACTCCGGCGTGATGTCCTGGTGGTCTGACAACACAAAATGCATTGCGGTTTCGCCCAACCAGTACACTGTGATTGAAATTTAAGAAAAATACTCAAAATAAGTATAAATTACAATTAAACAAGCTGAATCAAAGAACAATTCTTACCAGTCTATTGCATGCTTAACTGCGCCCGCCGCCCGTCTGGCGGCTCGCAACGAACCAGAACTGAAAGACGTATCCGAATGCGTCCCCTTTTTGATCTGAGCCTCTCTCAGAACGGATCTTTGTACCTATTATATAATGATGGATGTGAAATGTTCGTGATACGAGATCCGAATAATTTAATTGAAAAGACAAGTAGGTCGAATAACTCACCATGGGAGTAAATGGAACAATGGAAGGAGCGCTACTAGGATTTTCATTCGTCGCGTTTTGATTTCTTTGCTCTAATTCTTTGCTCAATTTATTGACAAATGTCAGATACTCTGCACTGTGAACACGACTCAGAAACTCCAATGATGCCTTATCAAACTCTGTTGTGACTTGTATTTCGTGCTCTTGTATGAAATCAATTTGTTTATTCAATAAAGGATTCATAATTGACTGCACGCGTCCAGGGCATTCCCAGTCTGTTTCATACTTTGGTACATGCTCTAGGCACTCCGGGTGGTGAAGAACCAACGAACGTGCCTGGGGGCAATGCATAAAAAAGTTCTTACGAGAATCTCGCATTTGTTGTACGAGATCGATCTCATTCTCATGTTTGAAATCATGCTGAACAGGATGTAAATTATCTCCAAATTCATCAAATCCCGCAGCGGCTACATCAAAAGGCCGTTTGAATGCTTTGTTGAAAAGAGAACGGGCTCCATTCTCAAGAAGAAAACGTGTGACTCCCATTCCCTGAACTCCTGATCTCATTGCCCAGTGAAGAGGTGTTTCTCCCTTATCATTTCGTAAATCTTCGATATTATTCGTTAGACGAGCCACACTGCACATTAATTGAAAAACAAGACTACCCACTTACCAACAGAACAACCTTCTAAAAGAAGAAGTTTGACAGTATCTACACTGCCAGCTCTAGCGGCCCAGTGAAGTGCACTATTACCGAACTTATCAATACATCCGACAACAGCACCTGCGTTGATCAGAACTTTAGTCATAGTTGTGGATATTTTTTCCCGTCGTTCCCCTCGATCCAGAGTTACAGCGGAATGAAGAGGAGTAAAGCCATTCATATCAGCTGCATTTATTACTTGTGTAAGTGTTGAAGAATTGTCTGGTAACGAAGAAAGGTGTTGAACTATTTCATTCACTTTCTCTACATGTCCATCACATACGGCCGTGTGCAAATCACTCCGTTCGGGATTGTCTGGCGGCATTTCAGTAGAAGGATCTTTCTGACTGATCTCTAGACTATTTTCAGTCTTCAAAGGACTATCAATACCATCCGATCTTTTATCTTTCACCTCGCTAAGGTCACACGTTTGTCAGACGATACCAAAACATTACAAATAATAGTACAGCTTTAATAAAAAACAAGCCATCATTCTTACCTATTCAGTGCCTCAAGTTCAATATCCCATGGTGTCGTGGGCTCGTAACCTAAACCCTGTCTGAGTGTCGTGCGTTCATGAGGAAAATTATCTGGATTCACAATATGTAAACCTTCTCCGCCAGGAGCAGCGCTCTTTGCTGAACTAAATTCTTTACGTAATTCAATCATCCCAGTGTTTCCACTTTCGCCAAAATTACTTGGATTTGTTGGAGGAGGTGTAGCCTTCCTTGAAATATCCTTCGATAAAGAGGAAAATGATGCACCTCCACTAGATACAACTCCTAGTAATGTATTTGCTGTCTCCAATTCAAGTACCTTTCTCTTTCCACAGGCAGCAGGGGATGGTTCAGGAAACATATGTTTTTCTGATGCAAAGTCTGGACGTGGTACTGTAATCTTCATTTGTGGTGTAGCGTACGAAAATGATGTGTTGTCTGCTCTTCCAGAGAAACCAGAATGAAAAGGGGTTGCATAACTTACTTGGGGGTTTGCATATGGATCGATCGCTCTAGCAATTTGATTTGTATCACCAGGCGTACTTGATCTCGCCATTTGAGACATTAAGTGTGCGGCTGCTTGTGTTGCTTCAGTTTCTTGCTTAAGATTGGAAGAAATGGCTGGAGTCAACAAGAGAGAATTTCGCGTGCTCGACTTTTTCTTTGCTGAGCTTGATCGTTTTTGTGCAGCGATAGGAAGCATCTTCTGTGCCTCAATAGATGCTTCCATTCGAACTTGGCCTTGAGTATTTGTTAGTCCTTTTTGGAGCTTTTGGAAGTATTTCTGAGCATGTGTACGCGTCTGGACCACCGTCCTAGTTTTAACATGTGCAGCTACCTTTTTCCACTCTTTACCATATTGCTGGAGAGCGAAAAGAAACGCTTGATGTTCTGCACGAGTCCATCGACCTGTATGTTCCTTTCCCGTTTCAATTACACCAGGAGCATGTTCGTCATCGTCATCTGAAGAAAAATCTCTCTCTTGATTTTGAGGGGATCTCTGCTTAGCAGATGAAGTGGACATTAGACTTGGTCTTTCGGAAGTATACCAGGTTTCTTCCGGTGATGACATTATTTAGAGCCGTTTAAGAACTGCGAAGTGCCTATAAAAATGGTTCAGGTGAAGAATCGGTGAGATAGTCGTGAATATTTTCAAAAAGTATAAGTATAAGAAAGAACTCTGAACCTAAAATCCCAATTTTCATACTGATAGTTACTGGTAAACACCTTGAGATACTCAAATTGAAATTGCTGTTCAAATGACTCGACTGAGCTTGAAGGATGGTCTAGAACCAAACCATGAAGCGACATAATTCCGATACAGAGAACCGATGATTCTATACAGCGTCAGAGAGTTCTTTGCGGGAATACCCTTTCATCGTGATGTCGCTTAGAAGACTAACGGCAACTGATACTTCCAACCATGATCTTACCTCGTATAATTAATACCTAGTGTGAACTGTTGCGGTGGGTAATTTCTTGGCTTCTTCTAATGCGTAGTTTGATGACACCATGAAATGTATGTGACTCTTCGCCTTCAAAAAATCTTGAGAGCTAAATCTCTCGAATGAAAAATCCACACATAAAATCTTTCTTTTTTAGCTTATTACATTTTACTAAGTAAGTAACTCTGAACGAATGAATCAAATCAATAGTACTGTACAATCTACTTATCTACTATCTCCAGTGTACACTCTACAGTCAGCCTTTTGCCTGGGGCCTTTTCTGTTTCTTCTTAATTGACAAGTGAATTAATCGTCATTTAGGAGAACATAGTCGAGAACTGGGACGTTATCATGTCTTCTAAGCAGTTGAATAAAAAGAAGGAGTTGGATAAAATTTTTCTCTCGGATGCAATCATATCTCTTGTTCTAGGCAGCCTATCCTTACTAACGCCTCACAACGTGATCAAAAAGTTAGGCTCTGGTTCATACAATCATAGTGCACACGAAGCATTACGGTTGTACGGTTGTTTGAGAATAGCAGTTGGATGGATTTTGTTCCATCTTCGAAATGTAGACGATGGGCGTTTCAGAAGATCTGTTTGTGAAGGCCTGGCGATATGCTATGCTCTACAGTCCCTTGCTGTCATCAGAGCACAATTGACAGAGAATTGGAATTGGATTCATCTGATAGGCCTCGTCTTTCTCCTCACTTTTTCATACATTTATTTTAGGTTTAGGTTCAGTAAGGGTGGGGACATGATTAAAATATACGAGCTTCCAACATCGGCTCGGTCTATTCGGTAGTTCCCAAAAAAGTTATTGTTTCATTGATAAGTCATTCATGTGTGATTGATCACATTTGAGGATAACATCAACGCTCAACCAATGAATAGATTAAGTCAATATTTTAATTATCTTTCTTACTTCTCGTCGCAGCTGCACTCTCATCCCCACTCTGTTTAGATTTCTTCTTAAGTTTATCTTTCAGCTCAAGAGTCTTTACTTCAATCAACAAGTTCTTTGATTCTCGAAGCAATACGATCAAATGGATAAATGCTATGAGTAATAATGGTGCAGAAAGCATCAAACTGACAAAGACACCATTTTGATCGAAGTAATTCTGTGTTGCAAACTTTTCCCAATTAGATGATCCGTATCGATTTAAAACTTCGGCACCTCGTATCACGACAACAAAAAAAGCAATAAGGAGGAACCTGCCGACTAAATTGTCACTTCTCATGACGAAAATATTCACGACAAACATCAAAATATGAAAGCACAACAAGGACAAAATAAAAGGTTCGCTCCACGAAATTGCCGCTTTAAAGGCTTGAAATTGATCCCATGATGACTGAGGTCCGTGCTGTAGAAGTAGAATCACATGGACTGAGAAGGAAATGTAGCAGATTCATTAACAAACAAAGAAACTATTTGATACTCACCTGATTCAACATTATGTCACTCAGCAATCCCTGTGCAATATCATTAAGAGGAGAGGGTTCGTTCAAGATCTGATCCTCTGACAATTGACTGAAATCAAACATTCCATCATTGGTATCCTCATTTTCGTAGGCAAAGGTGGCGCCGCCTTCGTCGTTGTTTTCTCGATTGTATCCCATGAGTATAGCAGCACCATCCTCCACCACTTTAATCATTTGCTCAGAGGTTTCTGTCATATGATCAATGACTTTTCCGAAAAATGACATGATTTGAAAAGATGAATTACTTAGATATGGATGGGATTGCAGACTGTTTGTGGTGCGAAATGCAAGCGACAATATGAATTTATGAAACAAGATAAAACTATCGTCGTGTGTGTGTGTGTTTTGGCTACTTAGTTAGCCCTATCCGGTAGGGCAAAGCATACTTTGTTAGCCCTATCCGGTAGGGTGGCACAAGGATTTGAATACGTAGAACTCCAACTTTCCTTTTTCCATTTGCTTCTCGATCTTTGTATCATTGAATAGTAATGGATCAATCCAACATCTCTCTATTCGTCGAAATTGTCTGTCCATAGAAGAATACCATCAGCATGCATAGAAAGATAGGATGATATTTTATCGAAAGTCCAATCATTCCACCAATTCTCTTCGTACGTTACATTCTTCGTCACTTCCATGTGTGTTTCCAAGGTAGAGTCAAAAAAGGAAAGAATACTTTGAGCATTTTGTAAACCCCATTCATACCAACTGTTGAGGCTTCGACTAACATCCTCTCCACACCTACCAAGGGATGCAGCTGCCCTCATGTCAAAATAACAGTTTGACAGGTGGAATAGGTTGGAACGATCCGTTGACATCAGGTAAGTAAAACTAATCCTAGCTAATTCGGCCGTGGACTCTTCAAAGTCAACCTTTAATGTTTCAACAGAACGTTTCGCGTTTACGGAATCACGGAATAGGAATGCTGAAATTGTCGTCAACAGAAGACAAGCTATAGTCAACATTTGGATGATACGATTCTTTCGTGCAATTGTCTCTTGCATATCAACGATTGCTTCCACATCCACACTATCATATGATATGATAGTAGGGTCAAAATGGTCCACTATTAAGATGCCATTTTTGCTCTCGGTGAGATCTGAGTTGACACTTCTCAAATCGTTTTCATTTTCAATACTTTGATGACGCAGGTAGCAACCAACGTTGATGAAGCTCGCTGCTGGAAGTGCTGTGTCTTCTTCCCTTTTTGTTATCATCGTCGTTGAAGGTTGAATCAAGTTGGTAAATGCAAATTCGGAATGAAGAGGAGCTTTGGCAACGAGTGTGTCTTTTGAAGGTCTTCTAGCTGGTTTTCTGGGCTTTCTGCAGATGGTATAGGCCTTTTATATCTCATTCTTCTGTTCAGTCTTTGGATCCATTTTCTCACTTCTGGTACCTTGTACCACACACGTAAAGGAGTCAAGACAGCAATTCAAATTTGTACCAAGTGAAGGCAAAAATTACATGTTTGCTATATTGAGCGCTAGAAAAAATACCAAATGAAAAGATAACGGTGAACTTGTGAATAGCAGCTCCCTCTGAAAACTGTCTTTCTTCAAAAGATCATCAGGAAAAATAGCTGCACGATCGCTTCACGAGGGAGTCACGAGTTCCCTGGAATCCTAATCGTTCCTCGCTCATCGCTCATCGCTCATCGCGAAGGCGTAAGGCGTGTGAAGGTTCTCATCGTTCTGCCATAAGTCCAGATCGATGAAAGATCTAAAAAGGGTCTCCTCGTACGTAAACAAACTACATAGGTCGTTTGAGATAGATTCACATGGTATCAAGTTAAAAATCAGGCGCATTGTGGTTGCGAAGTGGAAAGGCAACGTGAAGTGCGCCATCAGTTTAATCAAATATCACGTCTTTGATATTGAACAGCTTGGTGAATCCTTCCAAAAAGCATTTCTTTTCCTGATTTTGTATCTAAAGTTCATTAAGAGGGATGAATTAGGTATCAAAATACAAATCGGATCAGATAGAAATAGTCAAGGCTTTCGATTTCAGGGTCGAAGACATATGATAATGTTTGCTTCCAAGATTGCAATTTCTGTTGTGGTTACTTTACAGTCATTACCATTACTATTTATCATATTTTTGCCATTTTGGTTTCTGGTGGTTGCTTTTTTGATTCCTTTTCTGGTTATCGTGATTATTACTTCTTTTACATTTTACAAATCTATGATACTCTTGGATGCAGTTATCACTAATCACGCCATCTCGATATCACGGAAATCCAGAATTGATGCTCCATGAGAGAAATACACATGAATGATTCACAAAAATTTGAAAACGCTCAGAAAAAGTAGAGTTTTTTGCGCTGCTGAGCAATTTTCATTGAAACGATAGTTTGTGGTTACTTGTCAAAAATGAAAGAAGATGCCTCAGATCTCGAAAGTATCGAAAAGAAGAAACGTCACTTCATCAAATTAAAGAAGGACAAATGCTTGAAGTTTCTTGAATCCAATCTTGTAACTTCATTCATGACAATTATTACAATGTACGCATTGTATTCGGACGATGTAAGAGTCTTAGCTTTTGAAAAGTCCGCTGACTTGGTTTTTGTAATCTTGTCGTCTATTGCATTCTTTCTCTTTCTTTTCGAAATTTTACTTCAATGTTGGTGCCGTGATGAGTATTTAAATATTCCAAAAAGAATAGATGTATCTGGTCTAAAGGGACCATGGAACGAAAGAATGAAGAGCATAAAATCCGTTTTGTTTATTGGGAGCTTTTACTTTTGGTTGGATTTGATGGCTACTGTATCAATGGTATTTGAATTGCCTTGGATAATGTCTCCCACTGCAGATGGAGTCGATGAGAGTTTTGATAATGCACGAGCTGGAAAGGCCTCGAGAGCCGGAGCAAAAGCAGCTAGGATTCTTCGAATCGTTCGAATGATACGATTGGTTCGTCTTGTGCGACTGTACAAATATTTTTCTGACAGTAAGCAAAAAAATGAAACAATTGTCCCAATTTCAGAAGATGGTGAATTTGACGATATTCCGCCTGAAAGTCACGTTGGAGCTGAAATGTCTGATAGAACTACGAAGAAAGTGATTGTTGGTATCCTCATCATGCTCGTCGTAATTCCGCTGCTTCAAGTAAATGAGATGGAATATATACATGAGTATGGAATGCATATGGTTTTAGAGCGGCGAATAAGTATATATCAAGATTCCATGAATTCTATTACTGAGCCAGATTGGTCCACTTGGGAATTTATTCAAGAATACTTTTTGAATCAGACAAAATGCGTTGAACTTAGCTATGAAGGTTTCGATGTTCTCGACGAAAGCTCCATAACTTTCCCACCGTCACGAGCAGATTCATCAACTTTGCGAGAAAGTGAAAAGACGGTCATATCCATCATGAAAACAATTAACGCTGCTGAACAAAACAGGAGTTTTACAATGACTGCAGCGTTTGACGAGTCATCCCGGGCTGACGAAGAGGCTATTCTAGGAATGCTCCTCACCTCTTTTGTAATTTTGCTGCTTGCTATTGGAACTATGACCTTTTCAAGAGATGTCAATAGTTTAGTAATTATTCCCATTGAGAAAATGGTGCAACTTGTTCGAGAAATAAGCGCTAATCCACTGGGTAAGAAATTTTCATTCTCTACAAATGAGTTCAAAGGTACCGATGATGGAATGGAAACGACACTCCTCTTGCGGACTATTTCAAAAATAGCTGGCCTGATGAGAATTGGATTCGGTGAAGCGGGGGCTGAAATTATATGCAGAAATCTCAATATGGTCAACGAAGAAAACGGAGGTGCCTCAATAAATTTACTAGGGAACGGGACAAAAATCTTAAGCATTTTTGGGTTTTGTGATGTTAGAAATTTCACTGACACAACAGAGTGCTTACAAGAAGAAGTCATGCTGTTTGTTAATCGCATTGCTCATATTTTGCACTCGATTGTTGTCCAATGTGATGGGGCTGCTAACAAGAATATTGGTGATGCGTTTTTATTGACTTGGAAACTGAACCCAGACAAACTAAAGTCGTGTGAAGATCACGACTATGCTGCTGATAAAGCTCTTTATTCATTTCTCAAAACCATGGTATCCATGATCAGGCACGAAGATTTTATATGTAATTTTTCACCTACCTCTCTTGGTGCCTTGTATGAACGAATGCCAGGTTATAAGTGTAGAATAGGGTGTGGATTACACTTCGGTTGGGCAGTCGAAGGAGCTATTGGTTCTGATAAAAAGATTGATGCCTCGTACATATCTCCTCACGTCAATTGGGCCGAGTTTCTTGAATCTTCAACAAAAGCATATGATGTGCCTATTTTGCTATCGGAGCCATTTTTTAATCTACTTTCATCTGAAGTGACGAAATATTGTAGAAGAATTGATGTTATCAAAAAGAGTGCAACCGACGAGATTGTTACACTGTATACATACGACGCTAATTTGGACATTCAAGTGGAAAAGGAGAAGATAATACATAATCCTCTCCCCGATGAGAGGTCGCAGCGTAGAACGCAACTTAAAAATCGTCGCTTAACAAGCTCTACTTTCAACTCAAGGATCAGTGGGAGCAGTGAGCGCGTGAGTATTTTCGCTTCGTTTTTTATGTACGTCTATCTGTAACGCGAATAAATTATCTCACAGCAGATTTTGAAATCCCATATAGACTGACTACAAAATTGAGTCTATGATCAAGTCCGGTAATCAAAAGATTAACATGAGAGCTGTAGGAGAACCTCCTGAAATAATTTTACCTCTTTTCACCGTTCAAGTTTGGGAAGAGGATGAAGATATGATTCATTTACGGGAACATTTTACAAATGAAATGAAATCTCAATGGGACAAAGGATTTGATGCCTACATTTTTGGAGATTGGAACCTGGCATCTAATTATTTCCAAAACGTACTATTACTGAGTGGGCATAAAGATGGCCCATCAATCTATTTGCTGAATCTTATGAAAATGCACTCATATTGTCCGCCGAAAGACTGGAATGGTTTTCGAGTTGTAGATTGATAGAACACTTTATAAGTCAATTGTAAGCCTCTATAAAAAGTACAGCTATCCAATAACCTTTTCCTAATACAACATATTTCGCCTTGATTTCAGTCTAATGATTTTGTAGAAGTCAAATCATACTTCATTTGTAGCCTTAATAGCCTCAACTACATGTTCTGCTCGAGGACAGCCAATGACGACCCGATCAATTAGGTATTTGTCATTCAGATCATTTCCTTCGCATTTCTGCTTCATTAAATACTGAATGGCAAAATCTTGCATTGACTGTGATTCAGGAATCTTATATTTTTCGACACCGTCACCTCCATTTTCTAATGAAGATCTGAATATTTCCTCGCGTTGTTTAGTAAAGCGTGGATGTTCATCAAACACTAGAATGTCTATCGATTCTAAAAACTTACCTTGTAACCTTAGCTATGGATAACCTTATTGCATCTCCATGAGCACGAAAAAATCTCTGTAGCAAGTCTGCACTTTCTTCATCGAGTTCTTCAAATGTATCGTGAATAAGAGGAACAATTTTCGTGTAAAGGTCTTCCTCGTAAGCTGCGAAGCTCCGTACTTGTCCTGTTGCTACCTTTAGATCCAAGTCATGAATCATACTTGATAACAATTTGCAACCATCAAGAGTTTCTCTTTCTTCAGTTGTTAGTTGTCTTTCGCCGCTGGTCTTGATATCAATCAGATGAGAAGCATCGAAGTGACTCATTGTTTCATTTAAAATCGAAGAATAATAGGATGGTGTTTTCTTTAAAAGATGTGTCCACTGTAAGTCACTACCATCCTCAGATGTTGGAATCATATAATCGACCAATTTGAATGGATGTCCAGTTCCTGATCCCCCGTGAGGATAGCAAGTCAGTGGTCTGGTGACATGAATCTGAATATTATTTGGACGATTCTTATTATTTCGTGATGCGGCCAAATATTGCTTGATCTGATTTGCAACTTTGAGCCCATTTGTTTCAAGCAAATTGGCTGGTAATTGTATGGTTGATAGATTCGACCTAATATCAGACTCGTGTCCGTGAACAAGCTGGACTGCTTCGGCTGCAGAAGAAAATATATCTTCCCAAAACAGATGCAATGGATGCTTTGATGGTAGACTTAAACCATTGGAACATACACCGAATGATCCAATTTTCCCCTCACCTGCCATAGTTTCCATAGCTACAAATGTGTTTAGCATCTGTTCCTTCACATATAACCTTACATCATCCGTAGGGGCACCTTTGGACACCAACTCAGCACCCTGTGCCTCTGGATTATGAGCTAAGAAAACAAGATCCACTTCTTTTCTATCACGGAACAGTTCGGTCAATGGAGATTTCGTAACTGTTTCCTCAATGTAAGCTTTTGAAAAGTTATGAAATACTGAAACGTCGCCGCTTTGTTGCTCTTGAAGGATGTCTCCTGACAAATCACTTGCGGTTCTGTATCCAATCTTTCCCATCACTTTGATCGATCGATCAGCTATCTGATTCCCATGACTTTGGAGGTACATTATGGCATCTGTCATTCCTCTCCTCATTTCCTCTTCTTTATGAAGAGTAGTTTCAAAAGTATCAACATTATTTTGAATTGCGGTTGCCAGTACACTTGGATAGGTTCCATCTGGTTGATGCATCGACAATTTGTTTGTTCCTACAGCAATACGCTGATTAGATTCTCTTTTAGAGAGCGTGGAAAATTTTCGAAGCAAATATCTCATTCTGCGTTTCGAAAGGTTCTATTTTGGTTGGAATAATTGCAGTCAATATGCAATAAAAACAACACATGTGAGGATGAATGTTTCAGTGGTGTGTGTGTGTGTGTGTGTGTGACTTGTGACAAGCCCCGAAAGTGTCACGATTACAACTTATGATAATAAGCTAATGTTCCGGGGAATTCTTAGTTTTCCTCTGTAAGATTTCATTCGAACAACATTTTGTGCTTTAGGCTTCATTGTCGCATATTTCTATTCGCATTTCATCCTCTTAAATATGATGGTGCCATCTATTAAGAAATCAGAACGATTGTCTCTAAAACGAGAGCAATTGAAGTCTTCAGTCGATCACAGGCATGAGTTCAACCAATTCACAGCTCCATTCCTTCAAAGTGAGTAGCACTTCATACGATCATAATAAGGCATTGATTATTTAGTCGTTTTGCTATATATTTATTGCATGTCTCATTGATACGTACATATTTATGAATCTCTCTATAGAAACGTTTGAATTAATTAGTAATTGTCATCCAGATGTAGCAGGTTGGGAACCGGATGGTGAATCATTTTTCGTGAAGGACCCAGTTGTCTTTGCGAGTGAGTATATTCCTGTTTACTTTGAGCATAACAAGTTTCAGTCTTTCTCGAGACAACTTAACTTTTACGGGTTTAAGAAACTTCCTCGTAAAGCTACTTGTATGGACGAAAACGGTACAACTACTGGCAAGAGTTTTCGTTTCTACAATCCGTTCTTCAAGAGAGGGAGACCCGACTTACTTTACAGAATTAACAGGTCAACGACGAAAAAGGAAACATCTTCTAATTCTGCTGATATTGAAGAGCTTAAGGATCGAGTGCACAATTTAGAAGATACATTCGAGGACACGCGCCAAAAATTGAATGACATGCAAAATCAATTGTACAAAATGATGAATCAAAGTAGTAATAACGATACATTTTCATCGCATCCTACCAAAGCTGTTCCTGCATCATCTGCACAATTTTATTTTGAGAATGATATAGGAAGGGAGAGTAATTTCAATCTTAAAAGGGCCACAAGCAGACAACATTCTCTTGACTTTTCTATGTTGTGTGATGATTTTGAACCCATCAAATTGGATTACCGAACACTTAAAATGACATCAAATTCAGTTTCTTGACTGATACGTCATACGTCAATGTCGGCAAAATAAAGAGACGATGTTAAATGTAATACTCTAGTTATATCATATCAAGCAGGTATTACTTATCTTCAGTGTACCGTATTCAAGTTAGTTTCAATCGAAAAATAGAAATATTCGTCCAGCATAGAACTTCGGTAATGAACAATAATCGTTTCAATCCAGTTTGTCCACACATTCTTTCATGGGCCATTTCGCATTACATCGGATGCTTTTTGTTCATATTTCCTTATTGATATGGTGCTATTATTGACAATAAGCTTACGAACAACATGCTACCATATTTTCATGCCATCATTTATCTAAGCCAGTCTTTTTTTGAAACAGTAATCCGAGGCATTGGTCGAAACATTCGGATACTTCAGATTTTTGCAAGCCATGCAACCGTGAGGTTTGTTGTTGTAAGAAGCTACCGATTTGTGGCTTGTGAAGTGATTGAATCATAATTTAGTATGTACATCGAAATGCATAGAAAACAAACTTCGTTCAAGACTATCTTGGTCATTATTATACATCTAGAGGCAATACTACGGTGACGCACCACCCCAACAGAAGAACACATGTCTAATGTCTAAGAACAACTTATAATCTATTCTAATACCTTGTTTTAGGCTTTAAAACACTCTTTACCACCTTATTACTTTCACCGATAAGTTACAACAGACAATACACTAGTGCCTCCTGTTGATGCCAGTACCACGTGGTACTTAAATTAAAAGTACCACGTGGTACTAAAAAATGAGCCTTTATCAACGTCCTTCGATTAAAAGAGACTCACCAAGCCCATAAAAAATTACTTAATGCAGTCTTATTCTATAAATCATGTAGAATCGTTCCATATGTTTTATTTAAGCCATACTCGTTTGGAAGTTGTGAATATTAATGCCCAAAGTTGCCTAAAACGACTAAAATTTTTTTTTGAGAAAAATGAGAAGCAAAAAATGAGTGTGGTACTTGGTATGTTTCTACGTGATTCTCCCGTAGAATCACGAAAAATCGATTTCATTTTCAATGAGCCGTTTCCAAATTAAACAAAAAAGACAGTACATCAAAACCAACACTCA
>Ga0213868_10001549_pt1 | contig 22239 bp, 20 predicted proteins | sample PICome_9_FD_160087 | JGI IMG/M metagenome (GOLD analysis project Ga0213868, IMG submission 160087) | Coastal seawater microbial communities near Pivers Island, North Carolina, United States - PICO127 | ecosystem: Environmental > Aquatic > Marine > Coastal | place: USA: North Carolina...
TGCCCTCACCCCATGTTCTTTTACCGAATCCATTCCATAAATCATTTTTCCAAGTTCCTTCATAAGATTTTCCGTCACTAGTAGTATATTTTCCGTATCCCGATCTCACTCCATCAACAAATCTTCCTTCATAAATTTCTGTAAACTCATCAAGGATTTCATCTCTTTTTAAACGAACCTTTATGATTTGAGGGTTATAATTTTTGTCATACCTTTGAAGCTCAATTTCAATCGCCTTTCCTTTTTTACCTGCAATTAGGTTAGTCAATTCTTCTAATGTAAGATTTTTTGCTTCTATTTTTCGTTTTCCTGAATTTTTAATAGAGACAATATTATCTTCAATCATTACTTCTTTAGATTTTGAGGCAGGTGAATTTTTAACTATATCCTTTATCCAAAATCGTACGTCACTAGGATTTGTATATTCAACAATCTTTAACCCTATACCTTCATATTCTTGTAAAGTCTTGAGCTCCCATCGTCCAACTCCATGAAGGAAGCCTGCTTTTGCTTGACCTTTATAATTTCTATAAAGGATCATCCCATTTTCACCTGTAAAAGTTTCAGTATCTTCTATAAATCCATCAGGTAGGTCGTCCAGGAATTCACCTTTTATAACTCTATTAATATTTAAAAAGGTTTTTGTGCCCTGACCTTGAAGGTAGCCTTCAATGAACTCTCCTTCTAGAATGAATTCAGAATTAGTCAATTTACCTTTCCCATGCCTGTAAAGACCCAACATTTCTCCCTCATAAGTGTCTCCAGTTGAATACTCTATAAACACTCTAAGTTTACCTCCCTCAAGAGTAATTCCACTTAGCATATCTCCTTGAGGGGTAGAGGCTTTGATACTTTTTCCCGGTCCAATACTCTCCGCGAAAGTCTTTATGTCCAACTGTAAGTCATCATTTACTTCATACTCACCAGCTGGATCTTCCAAATTTGATTCAAAGGAAAAAACTTTATTCTCATTAGAGACACATGTTATTTCTTGCATCAAAGGGTCTTTACTTTTGCAATTCCAATCTTCTCCAAAGAGATTATTGGTTAATAAAATTAAAATAATTATAGGTAGGCTTTTCATAACTCAAATCTATCTAATCATCTTTTTTCTCTAAATTAAATAATTTTGTAACAAAACGTTCCTGCATGCGTTGAAAACTATATGGAAATATTATTTACAAAACATTCTAGAAAGAGAATGCAACAACGTGGCATTACGGAAAATGCTATCAAATATCTTATTGAGTATGGAGAGCTAAAGTTTGATGGACATGGTGGCAAGGTTTATTACCTCAATAAGAGAAATAGAAGCTTTATTCCATCTTGTTTAACCAAACATCAATTTAATGATATTAGAGAACAGCTTAATAGCTTTGTTGTTCTTTCCCATAAAGATAAGGTCATTACCGTGGGTCACAGGTACAAAAGGAGAAAAAATTAAAATGAAAATAGCTTCTTACACTCTCATGCTTAGTTCTTTAATAAGCCTTATTCTTGTCACTTTTGCATATAGAGATTTCAGTATCATTCTTGCAATGTTATTTGCGCATATTTTTTTGGGACTACCTCTTGCAACTTTCCTTTTAATCAAAAGGGTTAATTGGCAATCTAAAACAAAATTAGAGAAGGAAGAGATACATCAGGATTGTGACTTAGTTAATAAGTTTAATATAAATTCTAATTAGGAAAAGACATGAATAAAATTGTTACAAGCTTGATTCTCATTTACTCTATAAACCAAGGTTTTACAGAGGAATTAAACAATATTCATTTGGTTAATGATCAGGTAGGTGAACTTTGTTTCACTACAGTAACTATCAAGACAACTGATAAATGGTTAAAACAACAAGATGAATTAATAGAATTTAATTCTTATCCTAATATTCGCTATCAAGGATTTATTATGGATATGTTCTATTCAAATGCAGGTTTTGGTTTATCTCAATGGACAGAAATGACAACCAGAGGTATTTACATGATGTCACCTGGCACGCTTTATTTACCGATAGAAAAATGGACAAATGATGGAATGAAATCAGGCTGGAGATTAAGGATTTCTATTCTTTATCCGTCAGTAGAGGGTTACTGCAAATAGCAAAAGATCATGTCTTTAGGTATATAGAGTTATTGGCAATTTCCATAATGCCTTTCTGTCCAGTCAACTCCATTACCTGTGGTGGTTAAGGTGAAATTAAAATTTCCGTTGTTGTAATTAAAATCAAGATCATGCAAGTAGTAAGCACCAGAGCTCATTCTCTTTCTGCCAGAATTACAGATTACTTTTGTATCATTAGCATTACACTTTTCAGGCATATAAGATCCTCTTGACTTACCTTTATTGGAATAACTCGCCGCTATGTCTGATCCCATCAATAAAATTTGTAACTCGCCAAAGACACTACCAGATTCATTAATTTTTTGAGTTCTATAAGCTACCTTAGAAGTTCCTTTCTTTTCCCAGCTTCCCTTACAAGTTAAATAGATAGTTTCTGAAGACAAAAAACTAGTTTGTATGATTAAGAAAACAGATAAAAGAAATATTCTACTCATATCAAATCTCGCATTATTAATAAAGATAGATTATCTATATTACTCTCCTATTTGATAGACCTTTATTGGTAACTGATACCGAGTGATAACATTAGATAATTCAATGTAATAATCCTTATTAGAGGATTTTCTTTTAATTAACAAAATTGCAGGCTTCTTTCCTGTTGCTTCTGCGTAATGTAAAGACTGGCCTATTGCTTCTTTCCAGTTCTTATCATATTCAACTTCAACAGCGTATTGAGGCGTTAAACAATCTACATAAGTTCCATACTTCGTTCTGAATTCATTCTTCCCTTCTCTGGCTACGCACCAGATTCTTGCAATGTCTTTTTCAGAAGAAGAGCGCTGCTCTGGTTGAGAGAAATTAGGTGTGAGAGTTGAACTTCTGTGACAGTGATAACCGCCCGTCTTTCTATCATTATGGCAACCATCCTTATTCAAGCCACCTCCGTGAGCCCACAGAAGGCCTGAAGTCATTAAACAAATAAAAAATAGGTTAGTTTTCATGTCTGTGGATAACTTAGCAGAAAAGTTATAGAAAGGTTATAAAAAAAGTACTATAGTTAAGACTTTAATAACCAGCAGTTTAAGTTAGTAAATTGAAGTTATTAAACAGGATCAGACGATCCTTTCAAATACGAATCGGGCAGACGCCCACTTAATACAAGTATAAATTAAAAAAATACTTATCTGCTCTACGGAGTAAGAAATGAGTGCGGAAGACTATTTGGAATATTTGGATGGTTTAGATTTAACCAAAGAAGAGAAATTAAAGATTATTAATCATGTTATCTTAATCAGCGGGAGGTTGTTTGATGTTAAAACTAGCTGAAGAAGGTGTAATTTACGCAAGAGTTTCAAGCGCGAGACAGATACGTGAAGGTAGAGGCCTTCAGAGCCAAGTAAGTGCTTGTAAGAGATACGCTAAAGAAAATGATATTAAGATACTAAAGGTGTTTGAAGATCCTGCCCAATCTGGAAAAGATCTGAATAGACCGGGGATGATAAATCTTCTTAGTTTTTTGAGTAAAAGAAAAGATCTTACTTATGTAATTGTTGAAGATATTTCTAGGTTGTCCCGCAGCGTAAGAGAATATTATGCTTTGAAAGATTTGATACAAGGAAAAAAAGGATTACTAAAAGATTTGAAGAATCAAATTAGTGATGTAGAAGATCCTAATAGCGAATTAACTGAAGGTGTGATCGCCCTAGTTGCCCAACAAAATCGTATAGTAAACAGACTAGAAGTAATTAGTAAACAGAAGGAAAATCTTTTGGCTGGAAGATGGGTCTATCCAGCACCTATAGGTTATGTTTTTCAGGACAAACACCTTGTAGTCAATCAAGAGAGAGCGAAACTAGTTAAAAAGATTTTTAAGGATTTTGCCTCTGGTAAATACACCACTTATAAACAAATAAAAGATAGTAAGGAAGCTAGTCTCCTTATCAATCCTAAAAGTGGCAATAAATATCGCTTTAAAGATGACACGATTAAAAAGTTACTGACCAATAAACTCTATATGGGGAAGATTGAATTAAAAAAATGGGGCATAGCGGAACAAAAAGCTATCCATGAAGCGATCATTGACGAAAGTACATTTAGAAAAGTACAAATAATGCTTGAAAAGAAAGGTAAAAAGAAACACAGCAATATCTCACCTGAAGAATTTCCCTTAAAAGGTGACCTTCTATGTTCCCAATGTAAATCAACTTTGGTCTATTCAAAGTCAACTGGAAGAACTAAGAAATATCCTTTTTATAGATGTAATACCAGCATGGAGAGTTGTGATATCAAACCCAAAAGTATACAAACAACGGTGATTCATAAACAATTTTGTAAACTTCTTGAAGAGACCGCTATCAAACCTCAAGTTTTGAAGCTTGCTGATAAAGTTCTTGAAGATGTTTATAAAACTAAGTCAAATCAACTTATGGGTGTACAACAGACTCAAGAAGCCACCATTAAGAACCTAACCGAAAAAAGAAATAAATTTATAAAGAAACTAATACATTCTGAAAATATAAATGTTGTAAAAGCCTTAGAAAAGGAAATCAACAAAATTGATACAAAAATCAATGAATTAGGCACTTTAAAGGCCGATAAAGATGATCTAAAGGGTTTTAAGCTTCAAGGTATAAAGATGTTAGAGAATCCTAAAGATTGTTGGTTAAAGGCAAATTATCAAGAAAGGAAGCTTATTTATGATTTCATTTTTGACGAACCTATAGAAATCCGTGAAGGTCAGATTGGAACCGCTCCATACTCCCTTCCCTACAGGCTTTTAGCCAATAGAGTTATCAAGAAAGACGGAATGGTGGAGCTAAACGGGATCGAACCGTTGACCTCCTCGCTGCCAGCGAGGCGCTCTCCCAGCTGAGCTATAGCCCCATATTGAGTAGTGAGCTATTATACGTATCTTAAATCTAACAACAAATATTAAGAATTATGAATAACTGCCTGAAAATTTTTATTACATCCTTTCTAATTGCTTACTCTTATAGTGTATTTTCAAATACTGAAGAAAATGCAAAACAATTTGGATCTCTCCCTGATGTTTCTAATGTCTTAATATCACCTAATGGTAAATATGTTGGGGTACAACAAAAAACTGAAGAGACAATTATTGTCAAAATTATTGATTTAGAAAAAGCTCAATTATTGAGTGTCCACGATTTTGGAAGAAAAGGTCAAATCACAGATTTCTTTTGGGCAACGAATGAAAGATTGGTCTTTACAGTAGCAAGAGACTTTGGAAGAACTACGGAACTTTATAATGCAGGTCAATTAGTTGCAGCTGATATAGATGGTAAAAGAACAAAATTAATCGCAGGATATGGATCAGCTTCGGATACAAGACAAGGAAAAATGAATAAAGCGAAAACAGATCCTGATCGTCCTGCTGTAATAGTTCACAGACTCCCTAATGATCAAAATAATATATTAGTCTCCTTTTATGATAATGCTGGCTATAACGAATTATCTAAATTGAACATAAAAACAGGAAAAGTTAAGTACATAACACGATCTCCTGTTGTTTTTCCTGGTTGGATTTTTGATTCTGAAGGAGATCTTATGGGAGTCGGCAGTAGTTCTCGAGAAAATGCTCAGGAAATATTTCTATACAAGCCTAATCTCCCTGCCGGATCTCTAGATTCAAGAGAGTGTCCGTCAAAAGCAAACTGTTACATTCCTCCCGTAAGAGAAGATAATAAAACTCCTGGATGGGTTTTCTTTAAAGATTATGAATTTGGTACTGGAGGAATGTCGATAGAAGGATTTAGTTCAAATGGAAAAATGTTGGTCACGGAATATATGAGCTCAGATCGATCAGGTTTATATGAATACGACCTTAAGTCCAATTCTTATGAACTTCTCTTTAGAGATCCTAAAGTTGATATCACGGCTGTAAGATCTAGCACAGAGGGTCCTTATAAAATTAGGATAGATAACGGAAAGCCTGAATACTTATTTCTCTCGGACGCAAACAAACAAAAAGACTTATCAATTAAAGCTAACAATGCTTTCCCGAATAGCGCAGTCGCTCTCACTTCAGCTTCCACTGATAGGACTAGAGGCGTAGTTCGAGTATCGTCTGATATAAATCCCGGTATTTATTATTTAATTGATGAAGAAAAAAATCAGATCTCACCTTTAGGAAGATACTGGTCTAAAACAAGTTACAGTAATCTAGCCCCAATGCAGGTTATAGACTTTAAAAATAGACATGGTGATGATATTCAATCTTATTTTACAAAGGCAGTAGGGAAAAATAATGCACCTACTATTGTGATGCCTCACGGAGGTCCTTGGGCAAGAGACTATTGGGGATTTCATCCAGAAGTGCAATTTCTAGCAGCTGAAGGCTTCAATGTTATACAAAATAATATAAGAGGCTCCACAGGTTATGGCCTTAAACATACTGATCATGTGCGAGGTAACTTTGCTGAAGTTTTAACTGATATGTTTGATTCAATAGAATTCTTGGATTCCCAGGGTCTGGTAAACAAAGATCAGGTCTGTGTTTATGGGGCAAGCTATGGTGGTTATGCCGCCACTCAAGGACCAATGATGAGACCCGATCTATTTAAATGTGCTATTAGTGAAGCTGGTCTTTATGACATAAATGCTCAATATTCTAGTGGCGACATAAGACGAAATAGAGGTGGAAAAAAGTTTCTAGAAGATTCATTTGGTGATGGAAAGAAAGCCGAAGATATGTCTCCTATCAATTATGTTAATAAGCTTAAAACTCCCTTTATGATTATTCATGGGAAAAAAGATATTAGAACCCCTTTTAAAGAAGCTGAAGCTTTTATGAAAGCTATGGATAAAAATGGTATTGAGTATGAAAAAATGATTATTGAGAAAGAAACCCATGGATTCTCAAAAGAAGAGAATAGAATTGAGAAAATGAAAAGAATCAGTTCATTTTTTAATAAATACTTAGATGCTTAATTAAAACTTAATCTATTATTCTTTAAAAAACTTTTTATCACAAAGAAGGCGCTGCAAAACAATACACAAGCTGTTGCGCTATTTGCGTAAAAGGGAATGGCGTTTACATAGCATTGGATGAAACCACTAAAGTCTTTCGTGTACATTGAAGAATTAATCCAAACTCCAAAATTACTCATAAGATAAAAGATCGCAGGCGAAGCGATGGCTAAAGATGCAATTCGACTAGCCTTATCATTAGAAAAATAATAGCTTAATAAGCTTAATACAATAATAGGACCATATGTCCACAGCATAAGAGAATGCATACCAATAATAAAATCTGAAATAAGCATAGCGCCCAGTGGAACAAATACTGAGAATTTAATATCTTTTTTAATGAAGGGAAGAAAAATTATCCCAGCAAGGATGGGTGTAAAGTTAGGTGGATGAGGAATTATTCTACTTAAAACCAACAATGTAGTCAGAAAAATAATACCTTTAAGATAGTTCATGATGCTATTCTAATTGAATTAAATAATTTTGAAAAATAACTAAATGGAAACAGCTCCTTTATTTGAACTCGTTCAATTTTCTTGCCCTAATGGAGAAGCTTTTTATTTTCCATTAGATGCAACAAATCAACTTAGAATAGCCTTTTGGAATCTAGAAAGCGCCAAAGGAACAATTGTACTTCAGTCAGGAAGAACAGAATTTATTGAAAAATATTACGAGGTCATTTCAGAGTTCGTTGAAAGAGGTTATGCAGTCGCCATGATGGACTGGAGAGGACAAGGGCTGTCTTCAAGAAAATCTAGAAATAAAAAAATTGGTCACATAGATAATTTTAAAACCTATGACAAAGATTTAGTTAAGGTAATAAACGAATGTTTTATTGAAAAATGTCCAAAACCTTTTATTGGCTTTGGACATTCCATGGGGGGCTGTCTACTTACTTCTTACTTCATATCAGATAACAATATTTTTGATAAATGCATTCTTTGTGCTCCCATGGTTTCAGTAAGAGCAAATTCTTTTTCCAGAAAATTAGTAGCCACTGTCGGTTTGTTGGAAATATTTGGACTCGGTGAATTCCCAATGCAGAAACCATCATGGGATGAGAATGAAGGTTGGATCAGAGAACCTTTTTTAGAGAATGCACTCACTTCTGATGAAATTCGGTTTAATAGAACTTATCAATTGCTGAAGAATAACCCTGAACTGGGTGTGAAAGGCATTACGGTAGGATGGTTGAAACATGCATTAAGAAGGACTAATGAGTTTAAAAATACTGACTGGTCTAAGGCAATCACCCGCCCCCTTCTTCATCTAAATGCTACTGAAGATAAATTAGTAAACAACTCTTTGAATAAGGAATTACTGAGCCAATCAGATCTTGTGACCATCAAAGATATTAAATCTCAGCATGAAATTATGATGGAAAGCAATGAAATTAGACAGGTTGCCTGGCAAGCTATAGATGACTTTCTTAATTCTTAATCCCAGTCAAAAAGGAATTCAATCTTCTAAGTGTTACCTCTTTACCCAAAATACTGCATACAACATCGATAGAGGGTGAGTTGACTGTTCCAGTTAAAGCCAACCTTAAAGGGAGTCCAATTTTACCAAAGCCCACTGAAAGACTTGCAACGGTCTCATCAATGAGTTCTTTTACAGAAACTTGATTCCAATCTTCTAAACTAGTCATAGAAGACTCAAGAAGAGTCATATGATCAGATGTGTTTTCATTGCAGTGTTTACTAATTAACTGATCATCATATTCAGTAGGATCATTAAAAAAATACAAAGAATTTAATGAGAAATCATTTAAAGATGAGCATCTTTCTCTGATTGTCTCAATCACTTCTATCGAATATTCACTTTTATCAAATTCAGGGAGTTCTATCTCATCAATGAGTTGCTCCGCTGACAGTTGGTCTAAGTAATGTTTATTAAACCAAAGTAGTTTATCCATTGAAAAAGTGGCCGGAGATTGATTAAAGTCACCCTCTTTGAAGACATCTTCCATTTCTTGATGATTGAATATTTCCATATCCCCTTTTGACCATCCCAATCTAAGAAGATAATTTTTCAATGCATCTGGAAGGATACCCATTGCAGAGTATTCCCCTACTCCCAAAGCACCATGCCTCTTAGACAATCTCTTGCCATCTTCGCCTAAGATCATAGGAACATGACCATATACAGGCACTTCTTTATTCAAGGCACTAAAAACATTCACCTGTTTAAAAGTATTATTGACATGGTCATCTCCTCTGATGACATGTGATATGTTTGAATCTATATCGTCAACGACCACGCACAAATTATAAGTTGCTGCTCCATCAGTTCTTTCAATAATAAAGTCATCAAGCTCACTATTTTTAACTTCGATATCGCCTTTCACAATATCAGTAAACTTAGTGGTTCCTTCTTGAGGAAATTTGAATCTAATAACCGTTTCTTCTGATCTCTCTAAATTAAGCTCTCTACATTTCCCGTCATACTTTGGATTTTGTCCTGTACTCTCTTGTGTTTTACGCAGTTCAGACAATCTATCTTTTGAGCAATTACAGACATAAGCCGAACCATTTTTTATAAGAGTATTGATAACTTCGTTATATCTATCAAAGTTATTAGATTGATATATAACCTCATCATCAAAATTAATACCAAGCCATTGGAAGCTTTTGATAATTTCCTTTGTATATTCTTCTTTTGATCTTTCTTTATCTGTATCTTCAATTCTAAGAATACATGCGCCTTGATTGGATTTAGCATAGAGCCATGCGAACAGGGCCGTCCTGGCTCCGCCAATATGCAAATAACCTGTAGGGCTAGGTGCAAATCTTGTTTTTACAACATTCATCTTAGCTTAAGCCTATAGGGTCTATTCCAGTCTCATCCTTCATCCTTAAAAGATATTCTCTGTGTGCAGTCAACTCTTCTTCATTGAGCTCTACAACTTTCAAATTTAAACTTGATTGAACATTACTCTTCTCTTGTTTGTTTTCAGAGAGCTCTTGATTACTAGTTTGAGTAAAGTCCAAAGCGCTTTGTCCTCCCGTCATTGAGAGATAGACGTCTCCTAATATCTGAGAATCAAGTAAGGCTCCATGCAGTTCTCTATCATAGCCTCCTATCTCGTACCTTTTGACTAGAGCATCAAGACTATTTCTTTGCCCGGGATGTTTTTCTCTTGCTATCTGAAGCGTATCAGTGACCTTAGAGACGCAAGATGAAATACTAGGTAAATCCTTGGAAAGAAGTTTAATCTCATGGTCTAAAAATTTTATATCGAATTCAGCATTGTGAATCAGAAGTTCTGATTCTTTAATGAAGTGTATAAAATCTTCATAGACAGAACTAAAGCGAGGCTTGTCACTTAAAAATTCCGTAGTAAGTCCGTGTATTGCAAGCGCACCTTCATCACTTTCCCTGTCAGGGTTTAAATAGACATGAAATTCTTCACCCGTAAATTTTCTATTGATTATTTCAATACATCCAATTTCTATAACTCTGTGTCCAGATTTAGGATCTAATCCAGTTGTTTCAGTATCAAGTATTATTTGTTTTAACATTTAGAGTTCGTCAATTCCTTTATTTGCTAGCATATCTGCTATTTCATTTTCTCTGTGGCCTACGTGAGCCTTAACCCACTTCCAAGATACTTTATGCCTTGCATTAAGTTGATCTAACTTTATCCATAAATCTTTATTTTTAACTGGCTTTTTAGAAGCTGTTACCCAATTTTTAACCTTCCAGTTATCAAGCCACTTAGTAATTCCATCCTTTACATAAGTTGAGTCGGTGGTTAAAGAAAGTTTAGATTCTTGTTTGAACACCTCTAAGGCCTTTATGGCTGCAGTAAGCTCCATTCTATTGTTAGTTGTATCTTTTTCACCGCCAAACAACGAAGATTCTTTTCCATCAATTATTAATAGCACTCCCCAACCGCCCGGTCCGGGATTTCCCCTACAAGCGCCATCTGTAAATACTTCTATTGCCTTCATTGTTGTAAAATAGTTATTGTATTACAGTTAATAAAACTAATCTCAAACTAAGCTATAAACATAATGAAAATAAGTCATCTGAATGCCTTTAGTGATAACTATATGTGGATAATAGAGTCCGATGGAAAATTTGCAATTGTTGATCCTGGTGATGCCAAACCTGTGCATCAATATATTGAAGAGACTGGTTTTGAACTTGCCGAAATTCTAGTTACTCATCATCATTGGGATCATAGTGGAGGAATAGATGAGCTGGTAAAAGAATATGATTGTTTGGCTTACGGACCAACAGGCGGACACATCAAAGGAATAACAAATCCTCTAAAAGATAATGAGACTTTTATAATTCAAAATAATATTGAAGTTAAAGCCTTCTCAGCTCCCGGTCATACAGATGATCAACTCTCATATTTTATAGATGAGGCTATTGATCCTATTCTTTTTTCAGGAGATACACTATTCTCAGCTGGTTGCGGAAGGTTATTTGAAGGATCGCCTGAAGATATGTTGTTCTCAATGGATCGATATACAGACCTTCCACCTAACACTCTTGTCTACTGCGGCCATGAATATACAGAGTCAAATTTAAGATTTGCCTTAGCAGTAGAACCTGAAAATAAAGATATTGAATTAAGAATTAAAGAGGTGGTAGAGCTAAGAAACTCCAATCAACCCTCGTTGCCATCAAATATAGAAACCGAATTAAAAATTAATCCTTTTTTAAGATGTAGGGAAGCTAATGTCATCAATGCTGCTCAAAATTATTCGTCAAAACAATTGAATGAAGCATCTGAAGTACTTGGAGAAATTAGAAACTGGAAAGATAATTTTTAAAATGTATAAAGCATTAATCTTTTTGATTCTTGTCATCTGTAATGGATGCTCAACTGCCATTAGTAAAGAAGTAATCAGACTTGACTCACAAGTTGTCACAACTTCCAGTCCTGAAATAGTAGAAAATAAACTTAAAGAAACGCCATTTGATATATGGGAGAGAATACGTTCTGAGCTGACAATAAGGATTCCTGAAGATCAAATAGCTTCAACAAGTATTTATAGAGAAAGACTTTATAAGAATCAGTCTGCGGTTAATAGAATTAGCAAATCAGGTCAGCGTTATCTGCATCACACTCTATCCAGAGCACAAGAGCTTGGACTGCCAGTAGAGTTAGCCCTACTACCTTTTGTTGAAAGTGAATTTGATCCTTATGCTAAATCTGTAGATGGTGCGACAGGTATATGGCAATTTATGCCTGCTACAGGCAAAGAATGGGGTCTTAAGACTAACTGGTGGTATGACGGGAAGAAAGATGTATTAGCATCTACAGAAGCTGCTTTGCAATTTTTAAGTTACTTAAATAAGAGGTTTGATGGAGACTGGCTTTTAGCAATGGCCGCTTACAATACAGGTCCTACCCGAGTAAATAGAGCAATAAGAAAAAATAAGAAACAAGGCCTGCCCATTAGATTCTGGGATCTAAATCTCCCTAAGGAAACTACGGCTTATGTACCAAAATTATTAGTATTATGTGAGTTGATCAAAGACCCTAAGGCATTTGAAGTAAATCTGCCCAGTATTGCAAATAGACCATATTTTGAACGTGTAAAAATACCCGGACAGCTGGATCTCATGCAAGCAGCAGATTTAGCAGGCCTTAAGCCTGAAACAATTTATGAACTTAACCCAGGATTCAATCAGTGGGCTACAGACCCCAGCGGTCCTCATTATCTCCTCTTGCCTATAGGAGTATCAGATAGATTTATTACTCAATTAGAATCTCTAGATCAAAATGATCTTGTAAGGTGGGATAGATACAAAATAAGACGAGGTGATAATCTTTCTAAGATTGCTTCAAGATATAAAATTGAAGTAGCTGTTTTACAAGAAATTAATGGTATGAGCTCAGATTTAATAATTGCTGGAAGGGAAATTATGGTTCCTCGAGGTGCTGCTTGGGCAAATACTCAGAATCCTAGAGAGAGAGTATATAAAGTGATGCAAGGTGATACTTTGTGGAATATTGCAAAGAAATTTAAGGTTTCCATCGAAGATGTAGTGTTATGGAATGAAATAGATATTGAGAAACCTCTTCAGATCAAACAAGAAATTAAGATTTTTTCACGATATGAGCGCATACGTCAAGATGTTCCTTCAAGGCAATTAAGGACAATGCTTTATCCGGTAAAATCTGGAGATACTATAAGCAGAATAGCTTCAAAATTTGATATTAGTCCTCAAAAAATACAAGAATGGAATGAGATAAAAGATGTATCGAAAATCTTTCCAGGCCAAGTATTAAAACTTAACCTTTAGGAATCTGCTGTTCTTGGGTCTATAGCATCTCTTAGTCCATCTCCAATAAAATTAAGCGAGAAAAGAGTCAGTGAGAAGGCTAAAGAAGGAAATATAAGTAACCACCAATATTCTTCCATAGAAACTGCACCATCTCTTATTAGCAATCCCCATGAGCTTAAAGGAGGCTGCACTCCTAATCCTAGAAAGCTTAAAAAGGCCTCCAAGAGCATGATCTGGGGCACAGTTAAAGTAGCATAAACAATCACAGGACCCATTGCATTAGGGATTAGATGACGAAAGACTATACTTATTTTACTGACTCCCATAGCTTCTGCAGAAAGGATAAATTCTTGTTTTGATAAGTTAAGAACCTGACTTCTGACTATTCTGGCCATAGTCAGCCACTCAACTGCACCAATAGCTAAAAATAAGAGTATTAGATTTCTTCCAAAAATAACCATTAAAAGAATAATCAAAATAATAAAGGGTATACCGTAAAGTGTATCTACTATTCTCATCATAATTGCATCGGTCTTACCGCCCGAGAATCCAGCTACCGTTCCCCAGATTACACCAATAACAAGAGCAACAGATGTAGCCAAAAAACCAACCATTAGAGAAATTCTGCTACCGTACATCATCCTTGTCAGGAGATCTCTTCCAAGGGTATCTGTACCTAGTAGATGATCTGCTGAAGGAGCTGATGCACCTAATGATAAATCTTGATAGGCATAATCAAAGGGAGCAACAAATGGAGTGATTAATGCCATCACAACCAAAGAAACAATATAAATTAAGCTAAACAAAGATAGTTTGTTTGTTGTTAGCCTTATTAGAGCATCCTTAAATAAGCTACTTCCTTGATTTTCCATTATCGTAATTTAGGATTAATTGCAGCAGCCATAAGATCAGAAACAAGATTCAATCCAATGATCATAAAAGAAAAGAAGATTGAGGAGCCAAGAATCATTGTATAGTCCCTATTGAAAGCAGCTTCTACATAGAATCTTCCTAGTCCAGGAATACCAAAAATAGTCTCCACAACGAAAGAACCTGCCAATAGGCCTGCCATAGCCGGTCCTAAGAAGGCGATTACAGGAGTTAGTCCTCCTTTGAGGGCATGCACAAGTACGACTCGAGTTTCAGAAAGTCCTTTAGCACGAGCAGTTCTTATAAAGTCTTGGTTTAAGACCTCTAACATTCCTCCTCTGGTTAACCTTGCACAATAGGCAGCATATGCTGTTCCTAAGGTTATAGTAGGAAGTATTTTATCCCCCGCTAGGTCTCCCCATCCTGAAACTGGCAAGACTTCCAACCAAATTCCAAAAATTAATGTAAGGAGTGGTCCCAGTATTATGGAAGGTACACAAATGCCCATCATAGCCGTGGTCATGGGTATGTAATCAAGATAAGTATTCTTTTTTAATGCACTAATTATTCCTGTACCAATTCCAAGAAAGAGCGCAAATACAATTGCATAAAGAGCTAGTTCAAAAGTTATGGGTAATCCTGTAAAAATTAATTCACTAACTGTTCTACTGGGATACCTAAAAGAAGGGCCAAAATCTCCAACCAATACTCCGCCGAGATAATCCATATATTGCTCCATTAATGGAGCATTTAAGTTGTATCTTTCATTAAGCTTTTCCATAACCTCTGGAGAAACAGCTTTATCCTCATCAAATGGTCCACCAGGAGCAGAATGAACCATAACAAACGTCAAGGTTATAACGGCAAGCAAAACGGGAATTGCTGTAAAGAGTCTTTGAAGAATTAAGTTGAACAAAGTTAGGTTTAATTTTCTAAATAAACAAATTGATAAGGTCTTGAATCCAAGAGATTATCTCCCCAGCCTTGGACTTGTTCGTGAAGCATATAAATTCTTGTATAGGTATAAATAGGAATTACAGGCATTTCATCAATTAATATTTTTTCAGCTTCATAAAAATTTCTATAACGCTCTTCTTGTGAAGTGCTATTAGCAGCCGCTATCAAAAGATTATCATATTCTTTATTCGACCAACCTGTTTGGTTATTACCCCTTCCGGTAACCATCATGTCTAAAAAACTTTTAGGATCGATATAATCCCCAATCCAACCCGCTCTAGCAATTTGAAAATCTCCTATTGATTGTCTAGATAAATAGACCTTCCAGTCTGTATTAGTCAGTGTTACGTCAATATCTAATTCTGTTTTCCACATCTGCTGGATAGCTTGGGCTAATTTCTGATGCCCTTCACTGGTATTGTATAAAAGATCTACTGAAAAAGGTTTATCGGATAAACCCGCTTGTTCTAATAAGCTCCTAGCTTTTTCAGGATTAAATTCTAGTGTTGTTGGAGGAAAATAAGTATCTGGATCAGGAGGAGTGAAAGAAAAGGCTTCATCCTGTCCACCCTTAGTTACTTTCTCAACTATTAAAGTTCGATTAAGAGCCAAAGATAATGCTTGTCTGACAAGCTTATTATCAAAAGGAGCTTTTTGAGTATTAAAACGGTAGTAATAAGTTCCATAAAAAGGATCAATTTGAATATTTTGTGGGTATTTAACTTGATAGGATTCAACCTTTTCAGGAGGAACTGTGCTGGTCACATGTAATTGCCCAGATCTAAACATCAAATCCTCTCTAGAAGCATTATCAACAGGAAAAAAATGTATAGCATTTAGCCTAACAACAGAATTATTCCAATAAGTAGGGTTTTTCTTAACTACAATAACTTTATTAAGCTCCCATCGATCTAATAGAAATGGTCCATTTCCTACAAAATTTCCAGGTCTAGTCCATTGGCTTCCAGCAGTATCCATGTTTCCAAAAGTTTCAATAGTTGCTTGGTGAACAGGACGGGTTGTGTAGTGACACAAAAGTTCCAAAAAGTATGGTGCTGGATTCTTTAGGATAACCTCGAGAGTGAAATCATCTAAGGCTTTGACGCCTACTTTTGAAAAATCAGTTATTAAACCTTTATTAAACTCTTCTGCATTAACAAGATCATATAGCATATCGGGATATTTTGATCCGAGACTCGGCATCAACATTCTATTCCATGCATAGACAAAATCATTTGCAGTCACAGAATCTCCATTAGACCAGGTGGCATCTTTTCGAAGGTTAAAGATATAGGTTTTACCGTCTCTTGAAATAGTCCAGTCTTCAGCAACACCAGGTAAAGGATTTGGACCATCAGGATTTCTTATTACCAGACCTTCCAATAAAGCCATCAGAACTTTGCTTTCTGGAACTCCTGTAACAATATGGGGGTCTAGATCTTGAGGTTCTGTGCCATTTCCAATATACAAGATTTGATCTTCGACTGCTGTATCAATAGGTTTTATGGATTCAGAACAAGCATTCAGAAAGATTATAATAAATAGAGTAAATAATTTTTTCATATATTTATATTATAAAAGAATAAAAAAAAGGCCGGTAATATACCGGCCTTTTTAATTGATTTAAATTACATATTCCATCTAAATCCAATGTATTGATACTTACTATCCCAGACTCTAGCATAAGATTCTGCTGTGTAATGTGCACCAGGAACTGGTTCGTTATTACAAGTAGGGCAATAAGGAGGTTGTTTATCTGTTAAATTATCAATACCGAAATAAACATCCACATTATCCGTCAGATCATATCTAACCTGTAAGTCCAGATAAGTCATTGAATCAACTTGTTGAAGATGATATGAACCAGGAGCCTGGGTTATATCATCAGAAGCTGAACCGTAATAATTAGTCTGTAAAGATACTAACCAATCATCAGTTGTATAAGTGAAGTTTACTCTGGCTATATCTTCATTCAATCCCACTTCACCAACGTAATCTACTGGTGTTGAAGTATCTGTAGTCTGATAAGTATGCTCGTCTCTTTGAGTATAAATAGCTCTAATGTCTAGTTCACCTGGAACTGGTCCAAGACTTTCAAATGTGTAACCCGCAGCTACATCATAACCGGCAGTTTTATAAGCTGACTGGTTGATTCCATAAGAATACCAATATCTTAAATGGCCAGTATCAAAACGTTCATGAGCATTACACTGTGAAACAGGATAGTTTGTAGCTGAATAACACTCATTGATTAGTCTAGAAGCAGAGACTTGAGATATAACATCTTCAATTTCGATTTCATAAAAATCAAGCGTTAAGGCCAATCCTTCAACATAGCTTGGAGTCCAAACAAAACCTATTGTAGTAGTATCAGCTGACTCTTCACCAAGATTAATGTTACCACCCTGGAATCCTGAAATAGTTTGTGTTTGAGGTTGTGAATATCTAAATCCAGGTATTATTTTGCCTTGGTCAACATCAAAAGACCCAGATGCAGCTGTTGCTGCGATCCTAGGATCGGATAAACAGTTGGCGACCACAGTAGCATCCATATTTGCTTCATTTGGTCCACCGACACCTGTACAAGGATCTGATATCGCTGTGTACGTTTGTGCCTGACCTGAGAACATGTCATCAATACTTGGTGCTCTAACAGATTCTGATATAACACTTCTGAATCTAATATCATCATTAATAACCCAACTTATTCCGAATTTAGAAGCATCAACTGTTCCAGCAGTGGAATAATGATCTGTTCTATAAGCAGTCTCAAAAGTAACTTCCTGCATAAAAGGCAAGCCTTGAACTAAAGGTACTAGAAGTTCAACATAGTAACCATTCACAGAATAATCACCGACTGTTAAAGGTACTTTATTAGCTCCATGAAGACCAGCTAGTTGAAGAGGATCAGGAATATCCGCGCTCCTTTCTTCTCTTCTTTCTACTCCAGCAGCAAATGATGCATCAAAACCGATAAGGTCAAAATCACCCGTGATATTGAAGGCAGCTACTCTTTGTTTATTTTTACTCTGACGACTAGTTACTGCTTTAACGTAATCCACAGCTTCATCAGAAGCGGCATCTATGCCAAATAGATTAATAGGAACACAATTTCTAGCTTGAGCAACTGGATCTAAACACACTGGTTGTCCAGTTGGTCCAGCAACCGCCTGCACGGCATAAGCCATATTTGCAGCATTGTAGGCTCCACTATATTGTATCCTGTCTGAGAAACCATAAGAATAATAACCATCCCAATCCATACCATTGGATAATGTTCCATCGAAGCCGATAGACGCCCTAAATGTTTGTCTTGTGTTACTTGATCCTCTTGTGCCAAATTCTGCAAGTCTTCTTATGAATGGTACTTCGATTTCATTTCCATCAGCGTTAAGATACATTCCTGCAACAGCAGCCCCGCTTGTATCACTACCTACTATGTAATTTCCAGAGGCATCTTTAACACCTTGTGCAGCAAGTGCAGCTTGTCTAATAGCCTCAGGCATGTATGGATTTCTTATGTTATAACCCTTGTCCCCTTTTCCACCAAAAGCATCTTCTGAACTGAAAGGTACAGGTTCAAAGGTCGACTGTGAATCGACGCTAGTGAATGAAAATTCTGAAAACATTGTGTTTCCGTTATCGAATTCAAATTTTGTTGAATTAAATACGCTATATCGATCTAAAGGCACTTCTAATGCCCTGTAATATGTTCTGTTGAAGCCACAATTATCACTACCACCTGCGTCATCCCATCCAACAACAGTACTTGATTTGACCACTGAATCGAAATCTCTTTGTGAGCAATCAAAAGTCTTCATATTAACTCCATCAGAATTGGAACCACTTACAAAGAATCTTCCTTGTGGAGGATAAGAAGAATATCCTGGGTCAGCGATGAAAGAGTCATAAGGAGCTCCGTAAGCTTCTCCGTAATACCAACCGTAGTAAAATAAATCTCTTCCAGTATAAGGTGTTCTATCCCTTGCTAACACTTCTCCTTGTTCATCAGTTCTGATGTTAAAGATAGAAGACCCTCGTCCATCAGCAAACTGTGCGCCAAAAGTTAAAGAAGCAAGTTTAGTATCACCGTCACCTGCATCATATCCACCTTCCATAACTTCAAGTGACATCCCTTCGAAGTCATCTTTGAGGATAATATTTACCACACCAGCAACAGCATCTGAACCATAGACAGATGAAGCACCACCAGTGATAACTTCTAATTTTTCAATTAGATCAGTAGGAATTGAGTTAAGGTCAACAACGCCTGTTCCAGGTGTTCCACCTACCCATCTTCTTCCATTAACTAAAGTCAATGTTCTTCCAGAACCTAAACCTCTTAGATTTACAGTCTGAACGCCTGAGCTGCCAACAGTAAAGTTTGTATTTCCTCTTGAAATGCCCTCACCAGCTTGTGGTAATTCATTCAAGATATCGTAAACGTTTACAGAACCAGTATTTTCGATTTGATCTTCTCCTAAGGTCACCATAGGTGTTGGAGAGCTAATATTACTAGCACGTTTAATTCTTGAACCTGTAACAACAATTTCTTCAGCAACTTCAGCTGATTCTTCATCATCAGCAGAAATTGAGAAAACTGAACCAAAACTGAGTAATGCAACAAGTGCAAAGTACAGCCCTGATCTTGAATGAAATAATATGAAATTTTTCATAAATTTAACCCCAATATATTATAAAAATTAGAGGGAATATCGTCCCTCAATCGCAACATTAAAGCAATTGTGACGTTTTAGCAACTTTTTAAGTCCTCAAAAGTTAAACTGAAATATTTATTTTATTTATAGAATTCATAACAAAAGTAATAGAATGTAAGTATGAATTTACTAAAAGGAAAAAACATACTAATTGTTGGAGTAGCCAACAAGCATTCTATTGCCGCTGGCATAGCACAATCTATGACTGAAAATGGTGCGAATGTGGCTTTGACCTATCAAAATGAGCGCCTTAAAGATAATGTCAAAAAATTAGGTTTGGATTGGGGTGTTGAAACATATTTACCTTGTGACGTTTCTTCAGATGAAGAAATTAAGAAAACTTTTTCTGATTTAGGATCAGAATGGTCGCATCTTGATTCAGTGATACATGCTGTAGGATTTGCACCCAGGGAAGAATTAGATGGAGAATTTGTAGATGTGACTACCAGAGAAGGCTTTCAAATTGCTCACGATGTTAGCAGTTACAGCTTTATCGCCTTAGCAAAAGAGGCAAAACCACTCATGCGTGAAAGAAATGGGTCTTTACTTACCCTGTCTTATTTAGGATCTCAAATGACACTTCCGAATTACAATGTAATGGGTCTTGCAAAAGCAAGCCTGGAAGCAAGCGTAAGATACTTGGCAGTTTCTATGGGCAAGGAAGGCCACAGAGTGAATGCAATTTCAGCCGGCCCTATCAAAACTTTAGCCGCTTCTGGGGTGAAGAACTTTCGTAAAATGCTCTCATATAATGCCGCAAGGTCACCAATAGGTAGAAATATCACCACTAAAGAGGTTGGCGATACCGCCACCTTTTTAACTTCTGATATGGCTAGTGGAATAAGTGGTGAAGTTCTTTACGTAGATGGAGGGTTTAATATAACTGCGATGGGATCTATCGAAGAAGCAGACAGTTAATTATATTGCTCTACAGTTAATCCTCTTTGGACTACAGTCTGAAGTTCTGTGATCTCCGATATACCTTTTTGTTGGTTCAAAAAATTCTTAATCCCTTCCATGTCTTCTGCATTTAATGCATTTGAACCTTGCCTCACCGAATCTAATCTATAAATTAAATAATCACCATTTTGAGCAATAGCGGATCCATAAGTATTTCCGCTTTGTGATCTTGGCATAGAAAATACGCCATTAACTGCAGCTACTGGCAGCAAAGAGCTATCTCTTTTAAGGTTTTTATAGACTTCTAGTTGAATACTTTCTTCAGTTGAAAGGGTTTCTAAAGCTTTACCCGAAACTAATTCTTCTATTGTTCCTTCAATGAATGCCTGAGAGGATCTTGAAGATTCCTCAGAGATGTAAGCACTTTCTACAAGCATCTTCACTGTATCAAATGATAATTGAGTTTCTTCGACCATATCACCAACCTGTATCAGAACTGCTGATAAAGGTGATATTTCTATAACTTCAGGGAAATTACCATCCATAGAATCGTTAAAAATAAAATCAATTATGGAGTTCTGGTTTAATAATTCCGGAACTGCATTGATACTAAAATAGTCTGAAGTCACTAATTCCTGAGAAAAGTTTGGTGCGATATCAGCTATAGAACCTGAACTGAAAGCTAATTCAGACACTTGATCTAATAAGCTAACAAAATTATCTTCTGATCTTCTGGTTATAAGATTTTCTTTTATACTGGACGATCTTTGCTCAATAGTCTCTGCAATTGGTAGAATGAGTTCGTCTAATTTGATGAGATGAACACTAGAAAGAAGATCTATTGGGCCATATACCTCGCCTTCTGTCATTGAGGATAATGCCTCTTCAAATTCTGGAGGCAACAATGTTCCATCTGTTATACCTAAACTGCCATTAAGATTCTTTGTACCTTCATCTTCCGAAATCTCTAAAACAAGATCTGAAAATTTTTCACCATTGTTCAACCTTTGTTTGACTTCTTGCAATACATCACTGGCCTGTTGAACATTTCTATCATCATTAATGTTCAACATAATATGTGACACCGACTTTCTAGCCGTAGTGTCAAATCCACTGACGTATTCTTCGTATTCAAAATTAATATCTTCATTTGAAATATCGATATCTTTTTTTAGATCTTTCGCATCGAAGTGAATATAGGACACCTTTACCTTTTTGGGACTTATGTATGAACTCTTGTTGGTTTCGTAAAAATTTTGTAAATCCTCTATGTCAAAACTAACAGAGTTTCTAAATTTAGAAGAAGGAAATTTAATAAATGATATATCTCTTTCTTGTTCAGCTAATTCAAGTGAATTTGTAGCCTCTGCTTCTGTTACGAAATTGGAGCCAGCTAAAGATTGACGCCAAATATTTATCAACAAATCTTCTTTCACCCTTTTAAGGTAATCAGAAGGAATAAATCCATTGCTCCTTGCGAAAGCCTCGAATCTTTGG
>Ga0213868_10001552_pt1 | contig 22225 bp, 18 predicted proteins | sample PICome_9_FD_160087 | JGI IMG/M metagenome (GOLD analysis project Ga0213868, IMG submission 160087) | Coastal seawater microbial communities near Pivers Island, North Carolina, United States - PICO127 | ecosystem: Environmental > Aquatic > Marine > Coastal | place: USA: North Carolina...
CTTGGGGGTGGCGGTCGCTACGACGGACTTGTCCAGGCGCTCGGTGGACCAGCAACCCCCGGTATCGGGTTCGCCCTCGGCGTCGACAGAACCCTTATTGCCTGCGATGACGAGGGCTGCTTTGACGCTGAGGCACCGCAGCTAGATGTATTTGTCGTCGATGCGGTCGGTGGTCTCGAAGCGGCGGTACTCACCAGCGACCTGCGGGCAGTAGGCCTGTCGGTCGATCGTGGATACGACAACCGCAGCATGAAAGCCCAAATGAAGCTCGCCAACCGCAGCGGTGCATCGTTTGCAGTCATCGTCGGCGAGCAAGAGCAGGCCGACGGCGCCATCGTGATCAAGCCGATGCATGGCGGAGATCAAGTCACCATTCCCCGATCCGAGCTCATCGCTCATCTCTTAGAAACCACGAACTTATGACTGAATCGACTCCGACCAACCATCCAACATCAATGCGCACCCACCTGTGCGGGGCGCTCCGTGATGCTGACGTCGGCAGCACGGTGAGCGTGTGCGGTTGGGTCGGCCGCCGCCGAGAGCACGGCGAACATCTTGCCTTCGTTGATTTGCGCGATCACTCGGGCATCGTGCAGTGCGTGATCAACGATGAAGTCGATGTGCGCAGCGAGTACGTGCTGAGGATCACCGGAACGGTACGTGAGCGTCCCGAGGGCACCATGAACGACGCCCTGCCGACCGGACGCGTCGAGGTTGGCGATTGCGAGGTCGAGATCTTGCGCAGCGCCACGCCACCGCCGTTCCCCATCGATGCTCGCGCTGACGATGTCGACGAGAACATTCGGCTCAAGCACCGCTACCTGGACCTGCGCCGCGAGCGGATGCAGAAGAACTTGCGTCTGCGGTCCAAAGTTAACGCCGCAGTCCGTTATGCCATGGACACCCAGGACTTCGTCGAGGTTGAAACTCCGATGTTGGTCCCGTCGACACCCGAGGGCGCCCGCGAATTCCTCGTGCCGTCGCGCAAGGAGCCCGGGTCGTTCTACGCGCTGCCGCAGTCTCCGCAGCTCTTTAAGCAGCTCCTTATGGTGGCCGGAGTCGACCGCTACTACCAGATGGCCCGCTGCCTTCGTGATGAAGACCTGCGCGCCGACCGCCAGTACGAGTTCATGCAGCTAGACATGGAAATGAGCTTCGTCAACCAAGATGATGTCCTTGACGCAGTGTCGTTAGCGGTGCTCGCAGCCGCTGAGGCAGCAACAGGGGAACGGCCAGCGCCGATCGAACGGATGACCTGGCGCGACGCCATGAACCGGTTTGGAAGCGACAAGCCCGACCTCCGCTTCGGCATGGAACTGCAGGAGCTGACCCCTGTATTTGCTCAGACCGAGTTCAAGGCATTCTCCGGCGCGGCTGCCATCAAAGGGATCAAGATCGACGGCGGCGCATCCGAATACGGTCGCAACCAGCTCGACAAGCTCACCGAGAAAGCGAAGTCGGCCGGCGCCAAGGGTCTTGTCTGGTTGAAGTGCACCGATGACGGTTTTGACTCACCAGTCGCTAAATTCCTCTCCGACGAAGAGGTGCCTGAAGTCAAGGCTGTGATGGGCGCTGACACTGGCGACCTGATTCTGATTGTCGCCGATGCGTGGGACACCACATGCCAGGTCCTCGGCATGCTCCGCAACGAGATCGCTCGGCCACCTGTCCACGAAGGCCCATACCGCTACGTCTGGGTTGTCGAGTTCCCGCTCTTCGTCGGCCGGGACAAAGAGACGGGGCAACCCAAGTCAGGCCACCACCCGTTTACGATGCCGCACCCGGACGACATCGGCAAGTTTGAGAGCGACCCGATGTCGGTCCGCTCGATTGCGTACGACCTCGTACTCAACGGCTGGGAGCTCGGCTCGGGTTCGATCCGAATCCACGAGCCGGAGCTGCAACGCAAGGTCTTTCAGGCGCTAGGGATTTCCGATGACGAAGCAGAGAAGAAGTTCGGTTTCTTCCTCAACCCGTTCGAGTACGGCGCTCCGCCGCATGGAGGATTCGCGTTCGGTCTTGATCGCCTTGTTGCGATACTGGCCGGCGAGGAGAACATTCGTGAGATTATTGCCTTCCCTAAGACCCAGAGCGGAGCCGACCCGATGACCGACAGCCCAATTGTCGGAGATCCGAAATCAATGGCTGAATTAGGGTTAAAGGTCCTGCCGCCGACGACCTGAGCCGCCCGACGGCTGATCCGGTGAAGCCGAACGGTCAACGACGCACGGAGAGATGCACGGCGAGATGACACACGACGACTGATCTCTGCGTAGCGTGAACGCATGCGCAATTTCACGCCGATCGATCACGCCGCCCGAGTTTCGGCAATTCGATCGCTGTTAGGCGCTGATGATTCGGGCCTTGATGCTTTGCTTTTTACCGACTACAACGACATTCGTTGGTTGACGGGCTTCACCGGTTCGAACGGTTGGGTCGTCGTGCGACCTAATCAAGCGGTGCTTGGCACTGACACCCGGTACGGCGAGCGAGCGGCAGCCGAAACTGAGGGAAGCGACGTCGAGATCTTGGCAATCCAGCATCGCAGCGAGCTGCATCGTGCGCTCATTAAGGCGGCTGGCGCAGGGACGGTTGGCCTCGACGCTCGATCGACAACTCACGCGCAATGGAAACAGTTGGCCGTCGATATGTCGTTGGCCTCCGTCGACTCCATCGTTGCAACGGCCCGGGAAGTCAAAGATTTTGCCGAAATAGAGCGGATCGAAGCTGCCGCGACTGCAGCTGATGCTGCGCTGCAGGAGGTGGAGCCTCTGCTATTCGGCACATCTGACTTACCTCTCACTGAGGCCGATATCCGCGACGAGCTTGAATATCGAATGCGCCGTCACGGTGCTGACGACCGAAGTTACGAGACGATCGTAGCCGCTGGACCTGATCATGCGGCGCGGCCACATCACGAAGTAGGTCGCCGAACCATCGTTGAAGGCGACACGGTCGTGATTGATGTCGGCGCCTTAGTCGAGGGTTATCACTCCGACATGACGCGGTCTTACGTCATCGGTGAACCAACAGCCCAGCAGCGCGACATCTACGAACTTGTGCAAGCCTCCCAGACGGCTGGACTTGCTGCGTTGCAACCGGGTGCCACTGCGGCGGCGGTGGATAGCGCTTGCCGGGCTGTGTTCGTTGAAGCGGGATACGCCGACTGGTACCTCCACGGGACAGGGCACGGCGTGGGGCTGCAGATCCACGAATCACCGTTCCATTCTCAGGCGTCAAATGACGTGATCCAGGTTGGCAACGTGGTGACCGTCGAACCGGGCCTCTATCGTGGCGGTTTCGGTGGCTTCCGTATTGAAGACCTTGCGGCGGTGACCGCTGATGGTCACCGAGTTCTGACGCATCACCCCAAGCGACCTTTCAACACCTCATTCTCAACCTAGAAACAGAGCAGCCCATGCCACAGATTTCCGTGAACGACTTGAAAAACGGTCTCACACTCGAGTTGGAAAATGGCCTATTTCAGGTCGTCGAGTTTCAACACGTCAAGCCAGGCAAGGGTGGCGCTTTCGTGCGCACCAAAATCCGCAATGCGCGGACCGGTGCAGTTATCGACAAGACCTTCAACGCTGGCATCAAGGTCGAACAGGCCATTGTCGACCGTCAGGATATGCAGTACCTGTACGCCGACGGCGACGACTACGTTTTCATGAACACATCCACGTACGACCAACTCAACGTGGAACGTAATGCGCTGGGCGACGCTGCGGACTTTCTTATCGAGCAAATGATTGCTCAGGTAGCCACGTACCAGGGTGAAATCATCGGCGTTGAAATCCCAGCTTCGGTCGATCTCGAAATCTCGGTCACCGAGCCGGGCCTCCAAGGCGACCGGTCGAGCGGTGGAACCAAGCCCGCAACGCTCGAAACCGGCAAGGAGATCAAGGTCCCGTTGTTCGTCAACATCGGCGACAAGGTCAAGGTCGATACTCGTACTGGCGAGTACATGGCTCGGGCCTGATTCCGGATACGTCCGTGGCATCGATCAACGCCAAAATTGCGCGCCCTGACGAGCGGTCAGATGCGCGTGAGCGCGCTCTATACCTGCTTTATGAGGCGCACTCAAAGGGCATCAGCCCCGCTGACGCGCTTAGTTTGCAAGTACTCGAACCAGACGAACTCACCGTGGAATTAGTCACCGGAGTCGAAACACATGCTGCCGAACTTGACGCAGCAATTGCAGCCAAGGCCAAGGGGTGGGCCCTTGAACGTATGCCGGTGCTTGATCTCAACGTTCTGCGCCTCGCTGCCTTCGAACTAAGCGAACGCAGCGATGTGCCTGTCGCCGTAGTGCTCGACGAGGCAGTGAAGCTCGCAAAACGTTTCTCAACTGATGACAGCGGCAAGTTTGTCAATGGAGTGCTCGCCACGCTGTCTGAAGAGTTGCGACCGGACGATCCGCTTCGCTGACGCGAGACTGAGGCCATGACGGAGCAGGTGGCAACCGAAGAGAGCGACGACGCTCCTTTCGATCTTGATGGTCTCGATCCCGATCTCGATGACGTTGCCACCTTCCGTCCGACGGTCAACGATTGGCTCAGAGCGCGAACACTTCCGCAGATCCTGCTGTCGTGCACGTTATTGGTTTGGGTGGGGTACTTCACGCAGCGCAGCCTGGACATTCACCATGGCCTCGGGACATCGTCGTACGACTCGGGTTTGTACGACCAGGGCATGTGGCTGCTGTCGCGAGGTGAGGCACCGTTCGTCACGTTGATGGGTCGCAACATGTTTGGCGACCACACGTCGTTCGTGTTGCTTCTTCTTGTTCCGCTCTATTGGGTTGCCCCCGGGGCGTGGATCATGTTCTTTTCGCAGTCGGCAGTGATTGCGGCGGGCGCGATCCCTGTTTTTCTGTATGGACGCCGCCGCCTGGAGTCGGAATGGTTTGCGCTCATCGCCGCAGCAACATACCTACTGCACCCAGCCGTCGGCTGGGCCAATCTGGAAAACTTCCACCCCGATTCTTTCCTCGGAGTCTTCATCGGCGTCGCGCTGTATGCGGCCCTAGAGCGAAAGTGGAGGCTGTACGGCGCATTCGTCGTATTGTCACTGCTTGTCAAGGAGGACGTTTCACTCGTCATCGTGCCACTCGGGATCTGGGTTGCAATACGCCGAAGCTGGCGCATCGGGCTGATCACCGTGTTCGGTTCGCTCGGGTTCATGTTTACGGCGATGTACGTGGTGATGCGTGGGCTGATCGGCCAACCCACTCTGAATGCTTGGCGTATTCCGTTCAGTCAGCCCGGCGACGGCACCGGTGCGGCCGCTCGGCGCCTCATCGACACTGCGGTGACCAACCCAACGCAACTTGCTGACCATGTACGCGCTGACGGACGCCCGTGGTATCTCTGGCAAATGACATCACCATTTGCATTGATTTTCCTGCGGCTGCCAGGCGTGGCGATGATCAGCGCACTGGTCTTGTTCTCGAATGTCTTGAGCACATTCTGGTATCAGTATCAGGTTCAATATCACTATTCGCTCGTTGCGGTCCCAGCGCTTGCAATTGGCACGGTGTACGCGCTGGGCGCAGTCAAAAGCAAGCTCACGGTGCAGTCGTTGGAGGTGCCACTTCGGGCGGTCGGCATTGCGGTATTGGCACTGTCGTCCTTCATGACTGCCTTCATGTGGTCGCCGATGCCCTGGGGTCGGACCGTGCTGTTTCACGGCGACCCAGACAACATGTATGCGGTCAGCATGCGCGAGATCATCGAAGAGATCCCCGCCAGGGCAAGCGTCGCTGCTCATCATCGAGTAACGCCCCACATTGCTTATCGCCCTGAGATCTATCAGTTCCCGAATCCCTTCCGGCTCGTGTTGTACGGGCCTGATCCTGAACTTGAGGGAATTCGGCTTTCCGAACGTGCCGAGAGGGTCGACTTCGTAGTCTTGCCGACGAGTGAGGATGAGAACGTCGCCGATGACTTTACTATCATTAAGGCAGCCTTCGTTGAAGTAGCGGCAAACCAGTTCTGGGTGCTGTACGAGCGGGATCGCAGCGTTCCGCTGCCGGGAAACTGACAAGTTCCACGGTGGTATTTTGACGGACAGCAGCCGGCTGCTAACTTAAACGCCCGACCGTGAAGTGAGTTCAGTGAGGCTCACACGGAAAGGACAACATGAATACTCCCTCAGATGTGGGGAAGCAGGTCCTCGGACCTGACGATGTGCGCCGAGCTATCACTCGAATGGCACACGAAATTATCGAGCGCAACCGCGGCACCGCTGACCTTGCCCTTGTTGGCATTCAAACCGGCGGGGTGTGGGTTGTGGAGGCACTCGCCGCTGAAATGTTGCGAATTCAGGCGGCCGAAAATTGTGGAGCAAACCCAATTGTCATCGGCTCGGTTGACGCATCGCTATATCGCGACGACATAGGAATGCGGCCCGTTTCCCCGGGATCGGTGAGCGATCTCACGTTCACGGTTGAAGGCGTGACGGTGGTCCTCGTTGACGACGTGCTGTACACCGGCCGCACCGTGCGGGCGGCGATCGACGCAATTGGAGACTACGGGCGACCGAAGGCGGTCCAACTAGCTGCAATCGTCGATCGTGGCCACCGGGAGCTGCCGATTCGACCCGACTTCGTCGGCAAGAACCTGCCAACGAGCGCAGAGGAAAGCGTCAGCGTCACCCCGGACGGTGTCACGATCACGCAAGGGGCCGACACGTGAGCCGGTCGTTGCTATCAATCACCGAACTCGGCGAGACCGGTCTGCGGCGGATGCTTGACACCTCTGATCACATGGCCGAGGTCAATCGAAGGCCGAACCCAAAAGTTCCGGCGCTGCGCGGTAAGACCGTTTGTAACGTCTTCTTCGAGGACTCAACTCGAACTCGACTTAGTTTTGAGACGGCTGCAAAGCGACTGTCGGCTGACACGATGAACTTTTCGGTCAGCCAATCAAGCTTGAACAAGGGTGAAAGTCTTCGCGACACCGTTGAAACTATTGCTGCAATGGGCGTGGATGCCTTTGTGATCCGGCATGGATCGAGCGGGGCGCCTTGGCAGATCGGGGAGTGGACCAGCATCAGTGTGATCAACGCTGGTGACGGTTGGCATGCCCATCCGACCCAGGCACTACTGGATATGTACACCGTCCGCACTGCGTTGAACCGACCTATTTCCGTCGATGGGGGGAGCTTCGACGGTCTGCGGGTGGCGATGGTCGGCGACATTAAGCACAGTCGTGTTGCGCGAAGTACGACCGAGGCGTTCAAGTTGCTCGGCGCCAACGTCACCTGGGTGTCGCCTAAAACGTTGCTTCCGCCTGTGCACGACGAGTCCGTCGTCGCGAACCTTGATGAGGTGATCGAGGACGTCGACGTCCTCTACCTGCTGCGCATGCAGAACGAACGAATGAGTGAGGCATTAGTTCCCCATCTCCGTGAGTACACGGCTCGATTCGGCCTCACGCCGGAGCGTGCCGCTCGCATCGGCCGACACGTGTTGGTCATGCATCCGGGGCCCATGAATCGAGGTGTCGAGATGGCAGTCGATCCCGGCGAGCTGCCGGGCAGCGTCATTAATCAACAGGTCACCAACGGCATCAATGTCCGCATGGCCGTCTTATTCGAGCTACTTGGGAGTGGCTCGGAGAACTCACTTACAGGGAATACGGAATCATGAACATCTTGATCACCAATGGTCGCCTGATCGACCAGACGGGCGAGCGGCTGGCAAGTGTCCGCATTTCCGACGGGATCATCATCGAGATCGGCGATCAGCTCGCCCCAGACGCAGACAACAGCGGTGCCGAGCATCTCATCGACGCCGCCGGGTTGGTCATCAGTCCCGGCTTCGTAGATCTGCATGTTCACCTCCGTGAACCTGGTCGCGAAGAGGCGGAGACGATCGAGACTGGCAGCCGGGGGGCCGCGCTCGGCGGGTTCACCGCTGTAGTGGCAATGCCGAATACCGATCCTACGCAAGATTCGGTCGGAGTTGTAGAGTTCGTTCGCCAGCAAGGGAAGCGGGCTGGCCTCTGTGATGTGTACCCGTCGGGATCGATCACGATGGGCCGAAAAGGCGAGCAGCTGACGCCATTCGCCGAACTCGCCAACGCGGGCGTGCGTCTCTTCACCGATGACGGCAACGGTGTGCAGGACCCCCAGCTGATGCGGCGGGCCTATGAGTACGCAAGCGACCTCGGTGTCACCATGGCCCAACACTGCGAGGTCGAATCGCTCACTGCAGGTGCAGTAATGCACGAGGGGTCCTGCTGTAGCCATCTTGGGCTGCCGGGGTGGCCATCGCTTGCCGAGGAACTGATGGTCCACCGTGACATCGAATTGGTTCGCCTTACCGGTGCCTCAGCTCACTTCCTGCATTTGTCGACGGCCGGCTCGGTTGGCCTCGTTCGTGCGGCCAAAGCCGATGGCCTGCCAGTCACTGCCGAGGCCACGCCACATCACATCAGCCTGACCGACGAACTGCTGGCGTCGTACAGCGCCCTGTACAAGGTCAACCCGCCGCTGCGCACGATCGAAGACGTGATGGCGGTGCGCGAAGGCCTGCGAGACGGGACGATAGATGCCATTGCGACCGACCATGCTCCGCATGTATCTGAGACGAAGGAGATGCCGCTCGACCAGGCGCCCCCCGGAATGCTCGGCCTCGAAACCGCCTTCGGCGTCGCCCTCGCTCATCTCGACATGCCGTTAGCGGACGTCGTGGCGGCCATGTCATGGAAACCAGCAGCTATTGCCGGAATCGCGGATCGACATGGCCGGCCGATTGCACTGGGCGAGCCTGCCAACCTTGCGGTGATCGACCCGGGCGAGGCCTGGGAGGTCGTTCCCGCTGCGCTCGCAAGCAAGAGCAGGAACACGCCATTTATTGGCGTTCCCCTGACCGGACGCGTCAAACATACGATCCTTCACGGAGATATCACCGTGCGTGATGGAAAGGCACAAAAATGAATCTGCATGTTCATCCATTAAGCTGCATGAACATGCAGTTATCAGTGCGGACTCCGATGCAGATTGTTGGACACCGATGAACGTCATGACGCACAGACGCGTGCAAGAAGGGGCGCTGGTGCTATCTGACGGCTCAGTCTTTGAGGGGGAATTGATCGGTGCAGCGATCAGTGCAGCCGCACCGATCGCTGCCGGTGAGGTCGTCTTCAACACTGTGCCGAGCGGCTACCAGGAGGTCATCACCGACCCAAGCTATGCCGGTCAGATTATCACCTTCACATATCCGCACATTGGCAACTACGGCATCAACGCCACCGACTTCGAATCGGCCGGTACATTCTGCCGCGGAATCGTGGTACGCGATCTGGCACGTCGCCACAGCAACTTTCGGGCGCAGTCGGACCTCGGTTCGATGCTATTTCAACAGGGCGTCCCTGGTATCGCCGGGATCGACACACGGCGCCTCACGCGCATCGTTCGCGACAGTGGCGCGCTCCCCGGTGCGTTTGGCGCGGCCTCCGAATCTGAGTTGCTCGCAGCCGCCACAGCCGAGCCAGGCACCGATGGTGTTGATCTCGTCAGGACGGTGACCACCCACGTGCCGTACGTGATTCCCGCAGTTGACACAGACAGTCGAACGAACATCGTGGCGATGGACTTCGGCATGAAGTCCAACATTGGACGGAGCCTTGCTCGTCTCGGTCGAGTAACAGTCGTTCCGGCGTCGACAACGGCAGCTGAAGTGTTGGCACGGAATCCAGACGGCATTTTCCTCAGCAATGGTCCGGGTGACCCCTCCATGTCGCCGTACGCCATCGAGGCGATCCGGGCCATGATCGGAAAAGTGCCCATTTTTGGCATCTGTCTCGGGCACCAGCTGCTCGGTAATGCGATCGGTGCCAGTACTGTCAAGCTGCCATTCGGTCACCACGGCGGGAACCACCCGGTAAAGAACCTGCGGACTGAACGTGTCGAAATCACGAGCCAAAATCACAACTTCGCCGTTGACCCTGACTCGCTTAGTGGTCGTGCTGAGATGACGCACGTCAATCTCAATGACGGTGTGTGCGAGGGACTGCAGGTCAACGGTGAGCAGGCGTTCAGCGTGCAGCACCACCCCGAGGCCAATCCCGGTCCCCACGATTCGAACTACCTATTCAGGCAGTTCGCCACCATGATCGAGAAGGCAACCGCTAAGAAAATGAGTATCTGATGCCCCGGCGAAGTGACATCGAATCGATCCTCATCATCGGTTCTGGACCGATCGTCATCGGTCAGGCGTGTGAGTTCGACTACTCGGGCACGCAAGCCTGCCGAGTGTTGAAGGAAGAGGGCTACCGCGTCATCCTCGCTAACTCGAACCCGGCGACCATCATGACCGACCCTGACTTTGCAGATGCAACCTACATCGAGCCGCTTACCTGGGAAGTGCTGTCGGCCATCATCGACAAGGAGCAGCCCGATGCCGTGTTGCCGACCCTCGGCGGTCAGACCGGTCTCAACATTGCTATGGAGTTGTTCGAGCGAGGGTTGATCGGTGTTCCGGGTAAGCCAGAGATGATTGGTGCCAACGCCGATGCGATCGCCACCGCAGAGGATCGCGAAAACTTTAAGGTCGCGATGACCGAAATTGGGCTTGAGTCGTGTCGGTCCAGAATCGCTCACTCGATGGACGAGGCGCGTGCGGCCATGGACGAGATTGGCTTACCGACGATGATTCGCCCGGCGTACATCCTCGGCGGCCGCGGCACCGGCATCGCCCACACTGTGGAGGAGTTTGAGACTCTTGCGGCGACCGGCATCGAAGCCAGCCCGATCAATGAGATTCTTGTCGAGGAATCAATCGTTGGCTGGAAGGAATATGAGCTCGAAGTTATGCGCGATCACGCCGATAACTGCGTGATCATTTGCGGCATCGAGAACTTTGACCCGATGGGTGTGCACACTGGTGACTCGATCACGGTCGCTCCGATCCAAACCCTGACCGACGTCGAGTATCAGGAGATGCGTGACGCAGCGATCGCATGCATCCGTCGAGTTGGCGTCGAAACCGGCGGTTCCAACGTGCAGTTCGCCGTCAACCCGGATGACGGCCGCCAAGTCGTCATCGAAATGAACCCGCGCGTGTCGAGATCGTCAGCGCTGGCCTCGAAAGCGACGGGCTTTCCGATTGCCAAGATCGCTGCGAAGCTCGCCGTCGGCTACACCCTCGACGAGATTCCGAATGACATCACCCGCGCCACGCCGGCGAGCTTCGAGCCGGTCATTGACTACGTCGTGACCAAGATTCCGCGGTGGGCATTCGAAAAGCTTCCCGGGGCCTCCGGAATCTTAGGGACTCAGATGCAAGCAGTTGGTGAGGTAATGGCCATCGGTCGGACGTTCCCCGAGAGCTTGCAGAAGGCGATCCGATCACTCGAACTCGGCTATCACGGCCTCGGGTGCGGCGAGGCCGAAGATCGTCTGCTTGCCGAGTTCCCGGATGACGAATCGCTGCTTGCCCAGGCTGCGCTTCCAACCCCTGACCGGGTGCTGCAAGTAGGAGAGGCGCTGCGTCGAGGCATCAGCATCGAGATCGTTCACGAACGAACTGGTATCGACCCCTGGTTCCTCGATCAAATGTCGCTGATCAACGAAGAACGCGATCACCTCGCTGCCGTGGAATTCGATGAAGTTTCTCCGAGAGACTGGAAACGAGCCAAACGTCTCGGCTTTGCTGATACGCAGTTGGCGTATCAATTAGGCCGTACCGAAGACGAGGTGCGAACCGCTCGAGAAGAAGCGGGTGTGGTTCCGACCTACAAAACTGTTGACACCTGCGCCGCCGAGTTTGATGCTGACACCCCCTATCACTACTCGACATACGAAGACGAAAGCGAAGTACGCCAGTCCAATACCCGGAAGGTCGTCATCCTGGGTTCGGGGCCGAACCGCATTGGGCAAGGCATTGAGTTTGACTATTGCTGCGTGCACGCGTCGTTCTCTCTGCGCGACGCCGGGTTCGAGACGATCATGATCAACTGCAATCCTGAGACCGTGTCCACCGACTATGACACGTCTGACCGGCTCTACTTTGAACCGCTGACTAAAGAGGACGTGCTAAATGTCATCGCTGCGGAGCAACCTCACAAGGTGATCGTGTCGCTCGGCGGTCAGACGCCGTTGAAGCTGGCGGGTGAGATCCCGTTGGAACTAGTCGCCGGAACGTCACCCGATTCGATCGACGCCGCTGAGGACCGGGAGCGTTGGAACAAAATCTGTGACGAGTTGAAGATCCCACAGCCTCCCGGGGGGACAGCGGTGACTCTCGACGAGGCGCTGGAGATTACCGATGCCATTGGCTTTCCGGTACTTATTCGGCCGAGCTATGTGCTGGGAGGGCGAGCTATGCAGATCGTTCACGACCGTGACCATCTTGCATCGGCGATGGCGGAGCTGGCCGGTTTTGGCAGTCTCGGTAAAGAAGGTGGGCTCTCGGCCGAACGTCCAGTGCTCATCGACCGATTCCTCGCCGATGCCACCGAAGTGGACGTCGATGCGATCCGTGACCACACCGGCGAGGTACTCATCGGGGGCGTTATGGAACATGTCGAAGAAGCCGGCGTGCACTCTGGTGACTCCGCATGCGCTATCCCGCCACAGACTCTGCCCTCGTGGGTAGCCGAAGTCATCGAGGCGTACGCCGCATCAATCGCAAAGCGCCTCGACGTGCGCGGGCTGATTAACGTCCAGTTCGCTGTAGTTGGGACCACCGTGTACGTCATCGAGGCCAACCCGCGAGCGAGCCGAACTGTGCCGTTCGTCGCCAAGGCGACAGGAGTGCCGCTTGCCAAAGTGGCTACCCGAGTCATGCTGGGCGCCACCTTGGCTGAGTTGCGTGCCGAAGGTCTGCTGAGACCTGCGATCGGCGGTCACGTTTCCGTGAAAGAAGCGGTGCTGCCGTTCACCCGGTTCCCTGAGGTCGATCCGGCACTGGGACCAGAAATGAGATCAACGGGCGAGGTAATGGGCATTGCCGACACGTTCGGCAAGGCGTTCTATAAGGCGGAGTTGTCGGCGGGCACAATCCTTCCCGAGTCGGGCACAGTCTTCTTGTCGCTTGCTGACCCGGACAAACCTGCTGGGCTGGTTGTGGCTCAGCGGATGCGGGCCCTTGGCTTAGGAATTGTTGCCACGGTCGGTACGGCTGATTACCTTGCGCGATTTGACGTTGAGGTTGACCAGGTGCTCGACAAGGTGCAGGACATCCACGCCAAGGGGGCAGGCGTCACCGCTGTCGATTTGATTGCTGCCGGTGAGATCAGTTTCGTGGTCAACACGCCGCGAGGCCGGATTGGCCGCACTGACGGTGCGCACATCCGCAAAGCAGCAAGCCTGCATCGCGTCGCCTGTGTAACGACCGTTGACGCCGCTTTAGCTGCAGCCGAAGGGCTTGCGGAGCGGAACGGCGTGCTGCTCGGTGTCCGTCCGTTGCAGGAGTACCACGCAACGGGGAGTACCGCTTGAACATGGACACGACAGTCACGATTGGATCGGTCGTGCTTGACGCTCCGGTGATGACGGCGTCCGGCACCGCCGGTTACGGCGTTGAGATGGCGCCGTTCGTGGACCTGGCCAGCCTCGGAGCCGTCGTAACGAAGTCGTTGGCTCCGTTCGAGTGGGCCGGTAATCCTGCACCAAGAATCCACCCCACAACGCAAGGCATGATTAATGCCGTAGGGCTCCAAGGGCCTGGAGTAGAGCACTGGTTGGTCAATGTGCTGCCGCCGCTCGTCGACACGGGCGCTACGGTTGTTTGCAGTATTTGGGGTCGTTCGCTTAAGGACTACCAAATTGCTGCCGAGATGTTGGCGGACGCGCCACCCGAGGTTGTTGCGGTTGAGGTGAACCTGTCATGCCCGAACCTGGAAGGGCGGGGTGCGATCTTCGCCCACGACATCGAGCTGTCCGCTGCTGTGATGTCAGCAACCGCCGGATGCAACCGTCCGCGGTGGGCTAAGTTGAGCGCTAACACTGATCGAATCATCGAAGTCGCAGCAGCAGTTCAAGACGCAGGTGCCGAGGCGGTGACCTGCGTGAACACATTGCTCGGCCTGGCGTACGACCCGGACTCACTCGTCACGACGTTGGGCGTCGGAGGTGGCGGGTATTCGGGTCGGGCCATTCATCCCGTGGCGGTGCGGGCGGTGCATGATGTGCACGCAGCGTTGCCCGACCTTCCGATCGTTGGCGTCGGGGGAGTGGCGTCGGGCTGGGACGCTGTCGAGATGTTTCTGGCGGGGGCGTCGGCTGTGCAAGTCGGAACTGCGTCGTTTGCGAACCCTCGGGCTGCTGCAAACGTCCAGCGTGAGCTGGTCAACTGGGCCGAGGAGCGGGGAATCGCCCGCGTTGCGGATCTCAGCGCGTTAGTCTGAGTTTTATGGCTACACCTCCACAGTTGACTCCAGAGCAGCGGGCTGCAGCTCTTGTCAAAGCGGCGGAGGCTCGCGCCGCTCGGGCAGAGATCAAGGCTCGTCTGAAGATGGGTTCGATGTCATTACAAGAGGCACTCGATTCCGACGACAACAACGTTGGTAAGTTGAAGGTCGTCTCGATGCTCGAATCGCTCCCGGGCGTCGGCAAAGTAAAGGCACGCCGGCTGATGGAAGAAGTTGGCATCGCCGACAACCGTCGTGTGCAGGGCCTCGGTGCTCAGCAGCGCAAGGCTTTACTCGAAGAACTCGGCTGACACGCCTTGATCATCGTAGTGTCCGGCCCGGGCGGGGTCGGCAAGGGCACGATCGTCGATGCAGCGGTCAAGCGTGACCCTCGATTGTGGTTGAGTCGTTCTTGGACCACACGTGTGCAGCGGCCTGGCGAGGCCGACGACGCCTACGTGTTTGTGTCGGCAGCGGATTTTGAAGCACGGATCGAGGCCGGCGGATTTTTAGAGTGGACTAATTTTCTTGGCAACTACTACGGCACTCCAGTTCCGGACGAAGCCGCCGGACCGGCGGCCGGCCGCGACATTGTGCTTGAAATCGAAGTTGACGGTGCTCGACAAGTCAAGCGTCTACAACCAGATGTGATGCTTATCTTCGTTGTGCCGCCAAGCCGCGAAGAGCAAGAGCGCCGCCTGCGAGGACGCGGCGATGTTGATCACAAGGTGCTGGCGCGCCTGAAGAAAGCCGAAGAGGAAGAACCAATCGGTCGCGATCTCGCCAATCACGTTGTGGTCAACGACGATCTCGAAGACACGATCACCGAGATGCTCGCAATCATCGACGCTGCACGCTGACTTAAACCCGGTAGTGTTGTTAGCCTTATGGCGCTTGATCACGACACGATGATTGATCCTCCTATTGAGGGACTCCTCGACAAAGTGGACTCGAAGTTCACGCTGGTCACCCTGGCTGCACGGCGGGCCCGCAACATCAACTCATACTTCAACCAGCTCGGCGAGGGTCTCGGCCACATGATTCCGCCGCAGGTCTCCTCGACGGCGCACAAGCCACTGTCGATGGCCTTCGAAGAGATTGCTGCTGACAAGATCATTTGGACCGAGGCGCCCGAGCCGATTGAAGATATCGAGATCGAAGAAGATCCCGAAGCTGAAGCCCAGGCCGCTGCAGACGCTGCTGGCAGCTGATCACTGAGCACTCGCACTGATGAGCGCTTCGCCTCTCGCTGGCAAGCGCGTCGTACTCGGTGTCACCGGAGGTATCGCCGCCTACAAGGCCATCGAAATCCTGCGGCGACTTGTGGACGCCGGTGCGCATGTCGTGCCGATTATGACCGACGCGGCACAGCATTTCGTTGGCGCGACAACGTTGAGCGCGCTTGCATCTGAGCCGGTCCAGACAAAGCTCTGGAATAACCCCGCCACGGCCATCCCTCACACCAAAGTGGGACAGGGTGCCGATCTGATCATCGTTGCCCCGGCCACAGCGAAATCAATTGCAGCCTACCGCATGGGGTACAGCCACGATCTTCTACAGAACACGCTGATTGCAACGCGCGCACCTGTGATCTTCTGTCCGGCGATGCACACCGAAATGTGGGAGCACCCGAGCGTTGTCGACAACATTGCGACACTTCGGAAACGGGGCGTGCAAATCGTAGAGCCCGAGTCCGGACGATTGGCCGGTGGCGACACAGGCGCAGGTCGTCTAGCTGATCCTGCAACAATCCTTGACATAGCCGAACGGGTCGTGGGCCCCGCCGACCTCACCGGAGTCAGGGTGGTTGTCTCGGCTGGCGGCACACGTGAGCCAATTGATGCGGTCCGCGTGATTGCCAATCGGAGTTCCGGCAAGCAGGGCTACGCCGTTGCGACCGAAGCCGTAGCGCGCGGCGCTGAGGTCACGCTCGTGTCGACCGTTGGACTTCCGACGCCGGCGGGTGTGCAGGTAATCGCCGTCGAAACTGCTGCTGAGATGCAGGAAGCGATGGAACGCGCAGCCATCAATCATGACGTGATAGTCATGGCGGCCGCGGTAGCGGACTTCCGTCCGGTACACGCGGCGTCCGGCAAAATGAAGAAGGGCGACGGCGTCCCCGAAATTGTGCTCCAACAGACTCCAGACATCCTGGCCGGGATTGGAGCCCGCAAGCGTAACGATCACGTCCTCGTTGGGTTTGCCGCAGAAACCGCGAACCTCGTCGATAACGCCAAGGAGAAGCTCGAACGCAAGCGGCTCGATTTGATTGTGGCCAACGACGTCAGCGCTTCAGGTGTTGGCTTCGCTCATGACACGAATGCGGTTACACTTCTACGCCCCGACGCGAAGCCTGTCGAGATCGACCTCGCTACAAAGCGAGAGGTCGCTCGGGCCATCATTAACGCGGTCGTCGATATACGAAACGCTCGTTGATAACTGCACATCTCTTTGATTACTGACAGGACACAACAGACTTCCATGGCCAACTACACATTCACTTCCGAGAGCGTGACCGAGGGTCATCCTGACAAGATGGCCGACCAGATCTCTGATTCTGTTCTCGACTCGATCCTTGCCAAGGATGCCGAAGCTCGGGTCGCATGCGAGACGATGGTGACAACCGGACTCTGTATCGTCGCTGGCGAGATCACCACTAACGCAGATGTCGACATCGAGCGCATTGCCCGTGAGACCATCAACGCCATCGGCTACGACGATGCTAGAAAGGGCATGGATGGCGAGACCTGTCGCGTCATGGTCGCCCTTGACGGACAAAGCTCCGACATTGCTCAAGGCGTTGACATTTCCGAAGAGGTGCGTGGCGGCTCTGCCAGCGAAGACCACCTCAACCTTCAAGGTGCAGGTGACCAAGGCATGATGTTCGGATACGCCTGTAATGAGACCGACGTGCTGATGCCTTTACCGATTAACACGGCCCATCGCCTTGCCGAGCGCCTTGCTGAGGTTCGCAAGAACGGCCAGATTCCGTATCTTCGCCCAGACGGCAAGACCCAGGTCACCTTTGAGTACAATGAGCTCGGCGTGCCAGTTGCGCTCAAAGCAGTGCTCATTTCAACGCAACATCAAGAAGGCATCAATCGCGATACGACGATCCGCCCGGAGCTGATTGAGCAGGTTATTCAGACAGTGATCCCTGAACAGTTTGCGGACGACGGGTACGAGGTATACGTCAACCCGACCGGCAACTTCGTTATCGGTGGACCGCAGGGCGATTGCGGACTCACCGGTCGCAAGATCATCGTCGACACCTACGGAGGCATGGGCCGTCACGGCGGTGGCGCCTTCTCCGGCAAGGACCCATCCAAGGTTGATCGCTCGGCTGCCTACGCTGGCCGCTGGGTAGCCAAGCACGTCGTGGCTTCCGGTGCTGCTGACCGTTGCGAAGTTCAGCTCGCCTACGCCATCGGCATGGCCCAACCGATGAGCATCCTTGTTGAGACCTTCGGAACTGCCAAAGAGGATCCGGCCAAGATAGAAGCGGCCGTGCGATCGACGTTCGATCTCCGTCCCGGCGCCATCGTTCGCGACCTTGATCTGAAGCGCCCGATCTATAGAGAGTCTGCGGCGTACGGCCATTTTGGTCGCGACCAGTTCCCGTGGGAAGAACTTAGCCGTCTCAGTGAATTCAAGGCTGCTGTCGGGGCCTGATCGGAACCACATGTCTGTACGGGTCGCTCGGGTTCTCCCGAACGTCACCGGGCTCGACAAGAGCTTTGACTACCTCATTCCCGAAGAAGTAGCGCCAAAGGTCCACGTCGGCACCATGGTGCGCGTCGAACTGCACGGACGCCGCATCGGTGGTTGGGTTACAAAGATGCTCGCTGATGGCGAGGCCGCCGTTTTCGCCGAGGCATTGAAGCCGATCGCCAAAGTCACCGGCCACGGCCCTGACGCAGCGCTCCTAGACCTCGCTGACTGGGCCGCCGTGCGATGGGCAGCTCGGCGTCCGCGGCCCTTCCTCGTTGCGGCGTCACCGCAGCGGGCGATCACTTTGTTGCCTGCTCAACGTCGGTCGATGTCGCCGCTGAAGGCGACATCGCCTGCCGCGGCTCAGATACTTCAGTCGGGGGGTGGGGTGCTGCGGCTGCCGCCGCGAAGCGACGTGTTGCCAGCACTGCGCTCAGCAGTTGAATGTGGACCCGCCCTGGCAGTGGCGCCGACAATTGCCGCTGCCCGTTCGTTTGCATTGCGACTCCGTAGCGAGGGCGTGTCCGTCGCGCTGATGCCGGATGACTGGGCATCGGCAATGGGTGGTGTCGATCTGGTGATCGGGCCACGATCGGCGGCGTGGGCGCCCTGCCCGAACATGGCTGCCGCAGTCATTTTGGACGAACATGACGAGGCACTTCAAGAGGAACGCTCGCCCACTTGGCATGCACGAGACGTCATTATCGAGAGATGCCGCCGCCTAGGGGTTCCACATCTCGTGGTCTCACCGGCTCCCACGCTGACGGCGATCGAGACGGCCGCTGGTGATCGCGGCGTAGTGCACCCGCCATTCGCACGTGAGCGTTCGGCGTGGCCGACCATCACCGTCGTGGACCGAACCAACGAGGAGCCGTGGAAGAAGTCACTGGTAACTTCGGCATTGATCGATCGGATCCGCAACCCTAACCTCACTGTCGTCTGCGTGAGCAATATCACGGGTCGAGCCAGGATCATGGCCTGTCGGTCATGTAAATCCTTGATTCGCTGCGAACAATGTGATGCAGCCGTCGGTCAATCGAGTGACCTTCGGCTGGAATGTGCTCGTTGTGGAGCGACGCGGCCCGCCGTGTGCCAGAACTGCGGGGCCACCAACTTCGCAAACCTCCGGCCCGGAATCAGCCGCTTGCGGGAGGAACTTGAGGGGGCTGCGGCTCGGCCGGTCGTTGAAGTCAGCGGTACCAACACTGAGGCAGCAGCCTCGGCTGGTATCTACATCGGGACCGAGGCGGTGCTGTACCGCGTGGCCAATGCTGATGTTGTGGCCTTCCTCGAATTTGATTCCGAGATGCTCGCCCCTCGGTTCCGTGCCGCAGAACAGGCGATGTCGTTATTGATTCGTGCGGGCCGTTTGGCTCCCGAGGTATTAGTCCAGACGTTTTGTCCCGACCACGAGGTACTTCGGGCTGCAGCCGAAGGTAATCCGGACATTGTCGTTCGCAGCGAACGCGAAAGAAGAGTCATGCTGGGTCTGCCTCCGTTCGGGGCGCTTGCTCGCGTTGTCGGGACCGGGGCCGCTGAATTCGTTGGCCATCTCGGACACGAGGTTGAGGTCGGTGGAGACGCAGCAACAGGCTTCTTACTCCGAGCCGACGATTGGACCACCCTCGGCACCGAACTCAATGTTACCGAACGCCCTAAGAGCAGCCGTCTGCGAGTAGAGATTGACCCGCCCCGTCTCTGATCAGCCGATTACTTGTATCTGTCCGACCATCCAGGGATGTGGGGTGCAGTGGTAGTCAAAAGTGCTAATTGAGTCAAAAGTGTGAGCATAAATTTCGCCAGTCTGAACCCCACCGGAATCGAATTCTCCGTTCGGCGCCGCGATCGTAGCGTTGCTGCTCCCTGACGAAATCGTGTGGAACAACGAGTCTTCGTTTATCCACGTCACCGTGGTGCCGACAGCAACTGACATTGCCGGCGGCGAGTATGCAATGTCTGCGTTCGCCGGATCGTAGGCGCCAGCAGGAATGATGATCCTTTTCGGATCGCCGACTCGGCCTGGGGTCGCGGGCTCGTTCTCGGCGGCAGCGGAGAGACCGTCGTCGCCGACTGTCAGAATTGCATTGTCGTCGCCGTTGACAACAACCAGCCCGATACACCCCGTGCAGAAGCTCTGCACGAGTGCGTGGTCGACGAGAGTGATCGTGCTCGGGATATGCCCAGCGGGGGCCTCGTTGCAGCAAGATGCCGGGCAAGCCCGGGCGTCCGAACGATGCCTCGTCGCAGAGGGCTACTGGAGCTTCATGGCGAGCCTGAACCGGTCCATCGGATCGATCTCGTGGTCGGCGCTGTCATCGCCCACGGCCAGCTCGACGTACTTGATGTCCGCTCCCGTCAACACGCTTTCCGGAATGGTGTAGTTGCCGACCGGGGTTCCTGCGTCGCGACCGATGTTGGCGGTCTCCTCCGCCGACCAGATCATCGGGTGGGTCACTTCGACCCTTCCTGTCGCCATGTCGACTCCGTCGACGCTCAGCACGACATCTCCGCCCTTTCCCTTACCGCCGCCGTCGTAGTCGAAGCGGAAGAGTATGCGATGTTCTCCCACGGAAATCTGCTTCTCTGCCGCCGTTTCGAAGAAGTGGATACCGAGGGTGTTGTAGACATAAGAGAGGCGCCCGCTATTTAGATAGACCGACCAGCCGCCGAATCTGCCGCCCTGGGCCATGATCACGCCCGTTGCCTCGGGCTCATGGATCATGATGCTGGACTCGAGGGTCCAACTCTTGTTCTTGGTATTCACAACGGAGTTCTCCGATAACCGGCCCATGCCCTCGAAGAGCATTTGATGATTGCCACGAATCAGCGTTGGTCGACCCGCCAATTCCGGGATCAGGCGTTCCGACGCACGGTCGTCGAGCGGGATCACGTTGTACTTCGTCGCTTCAATCAGGAACAAGCGCTGTAGCTCGGCCAGCTTCTTCGGGTGCTGCGATGCGACGTTCGTGGCCTGGGTGAAGTCCTTCGACCCGTCGTACAACTCCCAGACATCTTCGTCGAATGGGACCGGCTGACCGACGAGATCCCAGGGAGTCCGGTGCTTTGTGACTGCGCTCCAGCCCTTGTAGTAGACGCCCCGGTTGCCGACCATCTCGAAGTACTGAAGATCGTGTCGTTCGGAAGCGTCGCCTCTGTCGAAGGAGTAGCACATGCTCGTTCCCTCGTACGGGCTCTGCATGACCCCGTTGACGAACTGCGGTTCCGAGATTCCTGCCGCCTCGAGGACCGTCGGGGCGACGTCGATGACGTGGGTGAACTGGGAACGGACTTCCCCCTTGGCCCGAAAGCCCTTTGGCCAGTGCACGACGGTGCCGTTGCGGGTCCCACCCCAGTGGGATGCCACCTGCTTGGTCCATTGGAACGGAGTGCTCATCGCCCAGGCCCACCCCACCGAGTAGTGGTTGTAGGAGTCTGGAGACCCAAAGTCGTCGATCACGGACTGCAGGAATTCAGGCGTTTCGAGTTCGGCCATCCCGTTGAAGTTGGCCATCTCGTTGAAGGAACCGTTCATCGTCCCTTCCGCAGACGCTCCATTGTCGCCAATGATGTAGTAGATCAGGGTGTTGTCGAGCGCTCCCATTTCCTCGATTGCGTCGACCACACGTCCGACGTGATGGTCGGTGTGTTCGAGGAATCCTGCGTAGACCTCCATCTGTCTCGCCAGAATGGGCTTCATTTCATCGGGCATGTCGTCCCACGCTGGGATTTCCTCGTGCCTGGGTGGCAACTCGGAATCTGCCGGGATGATTCCCATCGCCTTCTGTCGTTCGAAGATCTCGTTGCGGATCGCGTCCCAGCCGCCATCAAAGCGGCCCTTGTACTTGTCCGCCCACTCTTTGGGGACGTGGTGCGGGGCGTGACAGGCTCCGGTCGAGAAATAGGTGAAGAACGGCTTGTCGGGCGTCAGGGCCTTCTGCCGACGGATCCAACCAATCGCCTGGTCGGCGAGATCCTCGGTCAGGTGATACCCCTCCTCGGGCGTCTTTGGGGGATCGATTGGCGAGTTGCCCTCGTAGAGCGCCGGGTCGTATTGGTTCGCCTCTCCCGCAATGAATCCGTAGAAATATTCGAACCCCAGACCACCGGACGGCCAGGCGTCGAAGGGGCCCATCGGTGACGCCAGGTATGGC
>Ga0213868_10001553_pt1 | contig 22221 bp, 19 predicted proteins | sample PICome_9_FD_160087 | JGI IMG/M metagenome (GOLD analysis project Ga0213868, IMG submission 160087) | Coastal seawater microbial communities near Pivers Island, North Carolina, United States - PICO127 | ecosystem: Environmental > Aquatic > Marine > Coastal | place: USA: North Carolina...
ATATCTATAGGTATAAATCCTATAGTATTTGAAGGTTGGCCTGTTGCTTGAAAAACTTGTTGGTGAAAATTATTAATAAAACTAGTCCAAGCAGCTTTACCTTGAGAAATATTACTGTCAATCATATTAACATACTTTTCAAAATAAGAACTACCATAAATTGAGGTTCCATTTTGGTAGTACACTCCTCCCCACTGCATTACTAACCAAAAGAGATAATTACCTTGTGCTTTTTCTTTTGCTTCTTCTCGTGTTTGATATGTATCTGCAGTCTTAGCAAATTGTGCCTTTTTAATATCACTAACCCAATTTAAATATTCAAACCACAACATACTATAAGGAGGGGTTTGGTTTACTACTGGAGATGATGTTACTTTTCTTCTTCCATTAGCTGTAAGCCCAGCAGCTGTTGATGGGATAGCATTTGCATTTACTTGATCTTGTGTTGCTTTATTAATCGTAATAAGACTACTATCAACCGCTTGATTAGTCATTAATCTTTCACCTGTATTTTGTGATGGTGATGTATTATCAAAAGCATTATATAAAACTTCAACTTCCTCAGTTGTTATAAATTTATAAGCTGTTGCGTTGGATAATGTATTAGTTGAAGCTAACGTAAAAGAAGGATCTATATATTCCTGTGAATATCTATCTTTTAAACCATTATTCCATTTTGAAAATGCGGTTGCATCATAATTTTTTATGTTACTATTACCAGCCGCAGCTCCAATACTAATCATAGAAGCTAAATCTGGTGTGATTTTAGTTTCAAACCCAAAATCGGTAACAAAACTCCCCGCTGATGAATTAAATCCATATAAGTTAAAATCTACTGGGGTGTCTTTAGTTACTATTAAACCTTCAAATTTTTTAATATTTTCAATTCCTGGGATTGGGTTTTGTTCTGTTATAGTAATATAAACATCATCCCTTAAGGTTACAGTTAAATTATTTTGTCCCCCTAATGCTACGTTTACCTCATCAAAAATCCCTTCTAAAAACTTAAATAAGTTTAAGTTACCTTTTTTATCTGAGCTTTTTTTAAGATGTGAGCCTATAAGTTCATAGTTTAAATATATATTTAAAAGACTACCATACATAACTGTCCCTACATTTGCTATTTCTTCTTTATTAATAAATTTTTTTAATTGTTCTGTTAAATATAATGGTCTCTTTACAGTATTTTTTTGACTATTCAAACTAATTTCATCACTAAATATGTTATCATAATCTGTATCAGGGTTAATTAGACATACTTTAGGATCTAGTGAACATTGTAAAGGGTATGCAGCACAGATTGATTCGTCTTCATTAACATCAACTTTTAATATACTATCTAAAGCTTCACCTCTCATTTTTAAACCTGGTACTATGATAGCCTCAACATATTCTAAAAATTTCCCTACAGTCATATAATACTGATATTTTGTATTATTTGCGAATGAAAAATTATTATCACTATCTATATAAACCTGTGCTTTTCCATAACTATAAGCTAAATTATAATATTCTGTTGGGGTATCTTGTTCCCACATTTCTTTATTTAAAAGATCAGTATACAATTTTTGTCCAAATATTGAACTCCCCGCTTGAGAAATTATTGATGAATTTGCTTCATCTACTAAATCCTCTAAATTAATATTAAAACTATTTTTTTTCTGTAGTGTTTCGGCGGTCCCAGTATACCATTTTTCCTGTGTGATATTATCATCACCATAAGCACCTCTAATTTCATCTTTAATAAGACGGGTTGTTAATTGTTGTGCTACAGTATTTACTTTTAATGATTCTATAACATCTCCAACTGATATAAGTTTTAAAGTTATGTTGTAAGTTCCATTAGGGGCAAAATCCCATGAAAAATTAGATACTTTTCCAAAAAACCCATCATAGTTGCCATCATATCTACTTCTTTCTTCTTGGATTAATTTCATCATGCCAAGTTGAGTTAAAGATGAATCTTTAAACCATTCTTTTTCAATTAAAGTATTACCTACTTTTTTGAAAGTGTTATCATTGGCTTTATATTTATCCCAACCCCACTCTAACATCATAGTAAAACCTAATCTTAAATAGAGTAATTCTATTAATTCAAATTGGAATTTATTATATGCGATTATTTCAATTTCAGCACCTCTAAGTGAACCTCTATTTTTAGTATCAATTTTAGCTGATACTAAACCTGGTGCTGGTACCATTCCAAACTCATTTCCACCTAACCCGTATGATGAATCATTCCATATAGATTTAAATGGGTTTATTCCTGATCTGAAATTATATTTATCTTCTTTTAGTTCAGATAAAGTATTAAATAAAATTGATTTTTTTGCTAATTGGACTCCAGTAAATTCTCCTGTATTGCTTAATCCTATATCTCTTAATCTTTGTTCTCCTTCTGATGTGTATACAGAGTCTGTACCTTCTGATGTTTGTAAGTTTGCATTTGATGCTATAGTTATATTTGCTGCATCATTTTTAGAATCTGCATCACCCCCGATTTCTACACTAGATGCTAGTTTTAACCAAGCATTTCTATTGTTAATTATATTTAAATCTTGGTTAGATAAATTATTAGAATTAAGTCCTTTACCTAATAATTTTTGTCTTATTTGGATTTGGTTTTTAACAAACCCTTCAAATTTTTCTCCTACTATATTTGACATAACTAACCATTGTTTAAGTTCTCAAATGAGATTTGAATTGCTCCTATATTTTGTGGTATCCTAATTTGTACCCCTAAAGGTGGGTAATATGAATTTTGAGACAATGAACTATTAGCTATTGAAATAATCCACCATAAAGAAGGATCACCATAATATTGTAAAGCTATTGGTCATATCTATCACCTTGTTCAGCATAAACATACACATCACTAAAATCAAGTGGAATTTCAGGGTATTTTGTTCCTTGATAATATCTAGGACCTGGTGTTTGGTTAGGTTTTCTATTTCTTAATATGTTAGTATCTGAATATCTTCCCATTATTTTTGGATATAATTTATGTTATCGCCTTGACCATCATAATTGTTACCTGTAGCTGCTGCTAAATTAATATAATGTTGCTTACCAAACTTAGTTAATTTACTACCCTTAAAGTTATTATGTTGTACTCTTGGCACAAAATCATGTATTGGTATAAATTCAAACCCAGATACATTAATAATCATAGGTAATTCTTTTACACTTGGATCTGTTTTAATTGCTGTATTAGGACTTGTAGGGTTAATAACTGAAATGTTGTTAGAATCTGGAATTGCTATTTCCCATGGTGATTCCGAAGGAACACTTAATGACAAACCTTTCATTATACCAACTTGCTCTTGAAACCAACCACCTACAGTTAAAGATATTAAATTACCTTGCATATACCCCTGACTTGAATAATCCGGAGCGCATGCTGATGCTAAATAATTTAATTTCTGATGCATTGGTATTAGTTCTTGTTTTGATTGTGCTGCTACTGTCCAAGATAATGAGACTGTTCTGTCAAACCCACTATATCTATAAAAGTTTTCACCTCTACCCATAAATTTTTGAGCATCCCAATCAGATGTAAATGTATCACTAAATCCATCAATTAATGCTCTAAAATGTACATATGTTTTTTGTCCTGATCCATCATTTGCGAATACACCAATTCTAAATTTTACTAAATCATTTTTATCATTATTAGCTGTGACCCCTGATGATTTATATAATGGAAAAGCATTAATTTTATCTACTGCTTTTTTATATGAACTGTTACTTTTAGCACTTTGTCCTGTTATGTCTTGATTTAGTCCTAATTTTCCAATAGTAAAACTTTGTAAATTACCTCTTCTACCAGGATCACCTAAATTTACTCTTGATTCAATTCTATTAAGACTTGTTCCTGTTGTAGCAACACCATTTACTATGCTTGAACTTATGGTTAAGTCTAAACCTTTAGGTATTTGTTGAGATCCATTAGGGGCAACTATTTGAAAATATGGAGTCGGTATTAAATTTGTTTTAGAAGTTGGTTCAAATGCTTCCGTTTGTGCTTGAGTAAGCACTTGTATTGGAATTTCATCTTTTATCCCACTTTTTAATTTATCAGTGTTTGTTTTTAATAAAGTTCCGGCTTCATAAACACTAGGGTCTCTTGCAGTAAAATCAATAATATCCTGAAGCGTCCTTTGAATTAATACAGTTCTGTTTGTAGTCGGTTCGAAAATATTTAAATATCTAGCACTAAGAGTATTTATCAAAGATTTCCCCCCTGTAACAACACTTCTTTCAACAAGTTGGCCTGGATTAAACCTTGTATTTAATAGAGGTAACTTATCATTGTTAATACCTGTCCTTTGGTCTAACAGCATATTAATTGCTGTTTTACCTACTCCTAAAGTTGCATCTGGTCCTCCACTATAAGAGTATAGTAAATTATCATTTGACTTATTATCTATCTTTTTTCTTAAAGATAATAATCTACTTTTAGGTTCTGATGGTACAGAAGATGCTATTGTATTTAAATAAGTAGGTAAACCTAAAGGTGTATTACCATCTTCTGATCCTTTAGTTGTGCCTTTAAATGGGTTTAGTCCTTGTTTATTTAAATGTACTCCTAAAGGAGTAAGTGCAGATTGTGCTAATGTACTTAATGGGGTGTAGATGCCTTGGTTAGGACCTACATCTTTAATAAAACCACCTACAACAGAATTAAGTGTTGGAGATTCATCTGCTTTATATGTAGTATACCCTACATTGGAATTTACATTTGTAAGAGATAATACATTTTGTTTAATAGTAAATAGAACCCCTTGGGTTTGAGTAAACTTTTTAAGTATAAGAGATGTATCTCTTACAACTTGTCTAGGTAATAGATATCCCCCACGTAATAGAAAATCTGGTCCTCCTGTTCGAGAAGCATTTTCTACATCGCTTGGTGGAAATACTTGTGAAGGTCTTTGTGTCCATCCTCCTCCTGGTGTATCGCCTGGAACACTAGAATAGTTTTTACTTTCGTATGCGCTATTTCCTATTAAATCTCTTATTGGCATGTTATCCTGGCATATTATCTACATACTTCACCGGTGGTTGTTGTGGATCCATAGTAGATGGTTGAGGTAATGCTCCATTTCTAGGTCTTACAGCATCTGCATTTGGGTCATTATTTACTGAATAATCCCTATGTAATGTAGATTGTTGAAAGTTAGGTATATTTGGTGTTTGACCATCTAAACCACTTAATTGAGATCCGTTTTGTGTTAATTTGTTTAATAGACTCATAATTGTTTGTTTTATTATAAATATTACATTATTGAATTTCATATAGTCCCACAGGGGATAATGAAGGTTTCTTTTTGTTTTGTGTAACTAAGGTACGTAATAATGCATTTGTTTCTTTATTATCACTACCCATTTGTACTTTTCCTGCTCCTGTTGATACAACATCATCACCTTTACCAAATAAATTTGTACCGGCTACAATTGTATCTTTATTATTCAATGCAATTGCTCCTTCAGGTCCTAACAATGTTCTTTTTCCATATCCTCCAGTTCCATCACCTTCAGATAACATATCATCTCCTTGGATAGAGTTGAAGAACGCCATACCTCCTGCTATTGCAGCTAAAGATGCTGCTACACCAATACCTAAAGTAAGTGTACCATTTAAAAATAAAGCTGCTATACCGGCTGCGGTTAACACTGATACTACTGTTCCCATAACAGAGCCAAATGAGTTAGCCCAATTTATTAAGCTTGTTAAAGGTGTTAAAATAAATGTTACAATACTAAGTATTCCTGTAAATATACCTAATATTGGTTCTATTGCTGCAAATACATCAACTAATATATCTTTTAATTTATCTACTGTTGCATTAAATTCATCTGCAGCTGTTTGTTGTTCTAATTGGGTAGCTAATTCATCTTTACCCAATGCTCTTAATTCCTTAGCTGTTTTTCCTTGAATATCTTGTTGGAATAAAATATCGGCTAATTGATCAGCTTGCATACCCATTGCTGCTGCTAGGGCTTCTTGTTGAATAACATTCATAGCAGAGAATTCTTCGAAATCTCCTGCTTGTTCTTTTAATTCTTTTCCTAAAGTAGCTAAATCACCATTTAAGGCAGCTTGTCTTGCTTTTTCTAAATTAATATCTTTGTTTAATAATAATTCAGCTTGTAATTCATTAGCAATTGATGTTTCAAAATCTAACATTGCTGCTCCCGCCCCTGCTACATCATCTAAAGACCCACCTAATAATTTAGCTTGAGTAACAGCTTCTATCATTGCTTCAGTACTTGCTCCTAATTGAGCTCTCATAACACCTGATATTGCTGCTGTTTCTTCTAATAATTTTCTTAAATCAAACTGAACACCTTCTTGAACTTGCATTTCATGACTAACAAGTAAAGCACTTTTATATTGATCATCTAAATCTCCACCAGTTGAGGCAGCTAACATAGCTAAACTACCTGCTGCTTCAGCTTGTAATCCTACTTGTTCTGTTAATTTAGTTGTAATCGCTAATGTTTCAGCCGATAAACCTGATATGAACCCAAACTGCTCTGTTATAGCTTGGTATGTTGCTAATATTTTAGATGTAGTAACATTTATGTTTTGCGATTCCATCGCTGCCTCAGAAAGTTCTGTTCTAAATAAAATAGCTTCTCTGTTAGTCATTAACAGAGTTTTTTGCATGTAGGTAGCTTGTTGATTTGCTTCCATTAATGCATCTGTGAAAAATTTAAATATTAAAGCTACTTTAGCTAATTGACTTATTCCCTCTGTAAGGGCCTTAAACCCTTCAGTTAGGGGACTAAGAACATCTTCAGGCAATGCCCCTGTATTTAAATCATCCATACTAAGACCTTCGCTAGCTAATGACATTTCTTCATCTTCCCCTGCATCTATTAATTCTTGGGCTCTAGCTAATCTTTCATTATGTTCTATGTTAGCAGCAAGTTTTTCTTGAATTTGTTGTTTATTCATACCCTTAAACATCTGCTGGTTGATTTTAGCTGTGTTTTGTGCGGCTGTGGCTGCTGCTTCAAAGGGACCTGAAAGGCCTGATAACCCGGGGATAGACTTTACTATATCTGATAGGACTGTAAAACCTGCTACACCCTTATTACTCATAATGGCATCTTGTTCTTTCCTAATATCTTTTATTTTTTCTAAAAATATAGTAGATTGTGTAATACCATCTTGGTTTGCTTTAAACTCTTCAGATTGTTTATCTAGCCCATCTGACGCTATTTTAAGTCTCATTAAATCTTGTTTAATCCTTTTTTCAGTAGAATCAATATCTTTTTGACTTACTAAACTAATGTCATTATATTTAGAAGCTAAATTACTAGCTAAAGTATTTAAACTTCTAAGTGAAGATTTTGTGTTACTTAAAGCAACATCTGTTTTAGTTATATCCTGTAAATTACCAGCAAATATCCCTGCTAGAGTAGATAAGTCATTTCCTAGGTCACTTACTTGAACTTTTAAACCCTTTAAAAATGTCTGTGCATCTTTCATATCAGATGCCTCAAATATCTTAAAGTTCCTAGTTTTACCTAGCTCCCTTTGAAGTTGTTTGATTTCTTGATTTAATTTTTTAATTTCATCTGATGCTGCCATTCAAAGTAATGTTTATTATAAATATTATTACTTATAACCTGTTTTACCCTTATATTGTTTACTTGATTCAGCAAATGCGGGCACATTAACTTTTCCGTCTTTATCTACCAATGTTGATTGTCCTTTACCCTTAGTAGCGGCATCATTTGATTTTTTTTCTTCAGCGTAAAAATCTTGGATTTCCTTAAATGTAAATTTTCTTAGCCATATTGGCATATTATATATTGTATAATAGTCGTAAGCTCCTTTACTATGAAATATGATTGAATGTAAACTTTTAAAGAGGTTCATTCTTACCTCTGGGGCATTATCCAGCGTCAGGCCAAAAAAAGCTAATCCCTATTGGGATTTTTACCTCCTCTCCTCTGTCAGTGCTAATTGTTAAATCAACATCTGGCTGAGTATCTCTAACGTGATCTCTAAATGTTCTTGAATCTATAGCTAAAAATTGATTATCTACAAAACTTCTAACCTCTTTTTTATCTGATTCACCATTAATGGATACAATCATATATTTTAATCTTGTTGTTAAATCAAATGATCCTTCTTTATTTAACTTTTTTAACCCAGCAATTTCTTTTTGAATTTGTTTATCGTCTTTACCAGTTAGGATTTTATAAGTAATAACATCTCCTGTTCTTTCAATTTTATAAGTAAATTCATTTTTACCTGGTTCTATGTCTGATATATCAAATGGTTTGTTTTCTATTTCAGTTAAATCCGCAATATGCGTTTGACCATTAGATCTAAACTCATATTTTTTACCATATCCTAAAATACGTGTAGCAATTAATAATGCATTTTTATCACCTACAATAATATCATCTATATTAATGTCTTTACTTACAATTACAGACTCTAATAATTTATCTAATACTGTACCTTTTTGAATATATGATTGGTTAGTTAAAATATCTTCTTCTTTAGCAGTCATATATTTTATTTCTACTTTACCACTAGATAGGGGGTTGTCTTTTGGATATACTAAGCCCTTTGAAGGTAAATCAATTTCTTCAGTTGGGAATTTAAATTCACTCATATAATCTTTATTTAGTTTGTAACGTGTTTCTAGTTATACATATCAATATAAAAAAAAGCCTGACCGAAGCCAAGCTATTTTTAAAAATATGTGTGAATTTTCTTAGAAATTTAAAATACAGTAATCTGGTTGTACTTCTAATGCAATTTCTTGAGCTGCATTTTCAGTATCCCAATTAAAATCTCCGAAGTTAGCAGATGTAATTAATGCTCCTTTAATAATCCATTCAGATACTATGTCACCTACTGGTCCTAGTACATCTAATGTTAGATCTTTTTTATAGAAATCACTATATCCATCTCTACCTGTTACTGATTCGTGATGTAATCTTACCCATTCCATTACTGCTTGCGCACCTGATGGAGTAATTGGGTCAAACAACGTCATTGAAATTGGAGCCCATGTAGATTTACCTTTAACAAATCGTTGAACGTTAATATGATTTAAAGCTACTGTACCTTGGTTTAATGTTACAGCTCCCATACCTTTAATTTGGTAAGATGGAATCCCATCTACATAAAGAATAAATCTATTCTTTTGTTTTGGCTCAAATGCTGTAAAAAATATTTCGTTTGGGTCTAATACTGCCATTTTATTATTTTATTTTATTATAAATATTCCGTTTTTTAGTTTTTATGATGGAAATGTTGCTCCTGTTGGTAGAACATTGAAATCCAAGATTATAAATTCAGCTGTTTTAGTTGGTTGTAAATAAATTTGACCTACTAACTCATTTCTATCAATAACATCTGGTGTGTTATTTGTAGCATCCATTACTACTTTAAATGAATACAATCCTTGTCTTTGTTGTACTGATTCTAAATATGGATTAACTTGTGCTAGGAAACTATTTCTAGTACTTATTGTGTTTTGTTCAAATACTAAATTATCTGATACTTGTACAATATAATCTTTAAGTGCTATTAATAATCTACGTACATTTACTCTATCTAGAGCACTTGCTCTTTTCTGTAATGTTTTTTGTCCAAATACTACTGTTCCACTTCCTGGGAAAGTTGCAATTGGGTTAACATTTGCTTCATATAATGTATCTCTATTTCCTGATGTTAATTTTCTTTCAGCTCTTATTACATTTCCTAAAGCTCCTCTAATTAGACCTGCTGGTGCAAACCATGGGTCAGATGATGCGTCTGTAAACGCATATACGCCTGGTATAAACACGGACGCTGGGCTCCACACAGATTGTGCGGTATTAGGATCAATCGATTGTAACCACGGCCAATACGTAGCTGCATAACTTGAATCAAATGCACCTGCTTGTGTAGTTACTGTATTAATTGTTGAATTGTAAGGTACTAAATCAACTACTGCCATACAATCAGTTCTTCCTTGTGCTAAATTAACCATTTGGTTAACTTGTGAAGCATGTAAAGAATGTATTAAACCTGGAGCTGATATTACATTAAATTGGTAATCATCTGCATTTGTTAATAGGTTTAAAGATTGTGTATAGTCGTTAGCACTAATACCTTGTATGTTATTTGCATCAATATTTTCGTTAAATTTAGCATCATTGTTTTCAATGTTTACTCCGTTTCCTCCTTGGAATGAACCTGAACCTACAATTGGTAGGCTACTAAAGAATGAAGATTTTGCTGCTCCATTATTATCAAAATATTGTGGTGTAGGAGTTAATACACTTGAAACTCTTACATAAGCACTTCTGTTAGGATAGTTACCATTTGTTTTAACATAGTAATCTGATCCATCTTGTTCTACTGTATAGTAGGTATCTCCAATTGCTCTAGCTACATAGTTAGGAGCTGTTGGATCCATTGATAAGTTATTATAAGACTCTAATATTGCTTTTTGATTAGATACATCATTTCCTCTTCTAATAAATAAAGCGAATTGTCCAGATGCTGTGTTTTGTGATGGAATTTCCCATCTTAAATTATCTGCTGTACCTAATGATAGTGCTCCATTAGCTAAGTCCCCAGTAGATGAATAATTATTCATTATTGCACCTTCTGATAAAGTAGATAATACAAAAGCATTTCCATTTATAATATTAGCAGCTGTTAATGTTATTGCTAAATTTACAGTACCACCTATTACACCTGATGCTATTTCTAATGAATCACCTGCTACATATCCTGTACCTGCTGTAAATTTAATACTAGTTACAGCATTTCCTGCTATTACTAGAACTGCTGCTGCAGTTGAAGCACCACTTCCCCCAGTAATTGATCCTGCAGGGACTGTTAAGCTTGAATTGTTAGTTGCATCTGTACTATTAGTTGTAATTGAACCGCTTGCGTTAAAAGTTGTGTTTAAAACACCACTTGCTACTGCTGCATTTTGGATGCTTGAAGAAGCTTCACTAAATGATCCAGTTACTACTCTAGTAACTAGTAATGATTCACCACCTTGTTCAAAATAGTTTTGTGCTGCTGTTGAGTTTAAATATGTGTAGTATTGACTGCCACTTTCTACTGTGCCACCAAAAATAGCTTGATATTGTGAAAATGATGAAACTGCAGTTGGAATACCTACAGGTCCCATAACTGCTGGTCCAACAATTGCCGCACCATAAGTTACGGGTCTTGAACCAATAAAAGATTGATCATTTTCTCTTGCTAATACACCGGGAGATATTAATGTTTCTGCCATTGTCTTATATTATATTTAATATTGTTTTGTTATAAATATTGGAAACTATTTCAAAAATCTATTCTACTGCAGTAAATTCTCCAGTTTCTAGGTCTATGTTACCATCACCATATTTTTCTGTTAAATCTTTAGCATTTACTTTTTGCTCTTTTGAAAGATTTTCGAAATCATTTCTTAAATTTTTTCTTCTTTCTTTTAAACTTTCTATGCTTATTTCTAAAGCATTAATGTCTAAATCTAAAATTCCTAAGTTAAATACGATTTCGTTATTTTTACTTTGGATATCTTTTAGTTTTGTAATTTCTTCTTCTTGTAACTTAATTATTGACATAATTTTTTATTTTATTATAAATATTAATAAATTGATTAAAATTAATCTCTTTTTCTACCATCCCATGTTGGATTCCAAATAACATCACTATCTTGAAGATTACTAATAGCTTCAGTAGTAATTGTAACTTTTGCCTTAGAATTATACTTCTTAGTAGAATTTAAATCCTTTTGAATAGTATCTGGGATTAAATATCCACGTAATCTAATATTAAATGTTCCAGTAACCAACCTATCTTTATTAACTGTTAATTCAGTTGCTGTGTTAAAACTATCAATAAATGATCTAAACATATATCTTTCAGGATTACCCCAGTAAGCATCTGATGCGTATTCACATGATTCTACAATTTTATTTAATTGTTCCATGTAATATGTTTGTATAAGGCAGCTATATTCTAATGTTACATAATCAGGTTGCGCTACAACATGAAAAGTATCAACTGGTCTTCTATTATTTAAGGTACCAAAATTACTATAGAAATTTTTACTGCTAAATTGTTTTGAAAATACACCATATAAATTAGGCATATTAGCATCTAATTTATTTGCTACTGTTCTGTCTTTTGTTATTGTGTCTCTTTTAATTACAATAATAGGCAACATAATAGCACCTTTTTTATCTCTATAATATCCATCACGTTGAAATGATTTCCATCTTTCAGGAGCACCATATATTACTGGTACTTCCCTACGTTGACCATTTTGTAATACAAAAGGTTTAATTTTATTTTCAAAATAATAAAACACAGCTTCATCTATATCTTTAACACCTACTGAGAATTGTTTAGTATCATCATCTTTAAAACTCATTTGTGATGATCTATTATGTTGTATACCTGTTTCGTTATAATTTGGGTTATTAGGTATAACAGCATCATTAGGGTTTCCTACTCTACCACGGTTTTCTATCCCACTAAAAGCATCGTGTTTTTTTTCGCTTAAAGTTAATTGTGACTTTGGTATTGGTTTTCTTGGTTTTGCCATTAGAATCTTTCTTGATATGGTGAAATAGCTACTTTATCAGCAGGTATGTAATATGTAGAAACTAAAATTGATATGTTATTACCAAACTCTTCTAGTCCTGGATTTAGTGGATTTAATTGTCCATCAGAATCATTATTAGGATAATCTGGATTTTTACCTCCCCAATATTGGTTAGCTACTGTGCTTTGCACTCCGTAATATCCTTCTTCATATAATATAATATCTCCTACTCTTGGAACAACATCTTTTTCTACTAAATCATCTCTTAAAAAATAAAATTCAATAGGTTGATTAAATTGTATACCTTCTATATTTTCACCATATTCTTGGTTTGATCTATTTATTAAAGTATTAAATAAGAAAGGACCATTATAATATTTTTCCTCTGCTGCTTCTCCATAAATGTTAACTTTTGTTTGTTCTAGTTGAAACTGATAGATTGCAGCTTGTTGGGTTATTACATTACCCATTACTTCTCTATTTAAGTGTCTCATAAGGGACCAGTCCCTCTGTCTAGTAAACATTGCCATATTATGCTATATATATTGTGTAGGGCACTTGTTGTAACTCAACCATCTTTGATTCAGCTTCAGATGCTCTTCTATTTAATAATGCTTGTCTCGATGTTTCATCAAGATATGTTCTTAATCTTTCTATTAATGCTGTTTTTTCTGCTGTTGCTGCTGAAATTAAATCACCTTGATTTAGATTAACTTCGGCATTCGGTATAGGTATACTACTATATTTACCTCTTACATACCCTAACATTTCTTTACATAAAGCTAATGAATATTCAAAAATCCAACTTCTACCTACTGAGTTAATTTGATTATAATCAGGGTTAGAATATGGGGTATTTGATACATTTGTTACTCTATCATTCATTAATTGTATTGAACTAGAAACTCTTTCATCTCTTAAAATATACTCAAACCATACTTTACCAGCTGAGCATATTTCATTTAAATCCGTTTGTTGAACTTTAAATACAGCATCTCCAGATACTCCTGAAAATCCTAATGATGTTAAAGTTGCTTGATCTACTGTTATTAAATCATTTACTACATAACCACTACCTGTAGTTATTACTGTTATTTCTGTAATTACTGAGCCATTCCCCGTAATTGTTCCTGTTGCTCCACTACCTGATACTGCTGTTAATGCCGTAGCAGCTGAAGTTTGTGCTATACTAGCATTAGGTACTGTTGTAGCTGGGATTTTATCTCCTATGATTAAAGAATTTCCTAAAACTATTGAATTTGAATCGTTTCCAGCATTAAATTCTGGGATTGGGAATATTCTTAACTTGTCATTTTTAATTTCAAATGAATAATTAGACATTCTAACCATTTCATTCATTTCTATTTGTTGTATTACTTGTAAGTCATAATTTAAAGGGGCCATTAAATAACCCATTCCTTGACCAAACCCTCCAAATCCAACAATACCAGCTGCTACTGCTCCTCCAAATCCAAACCCGTTGTAAGGATCTAAATATCTTGCTGATGCTGGGAATGGTGGTTGATAAAATACTCTTTTTACTTCTAAACCTAACATATATTGTGAACCAGTATACCCACTAGCTGTCATAAAAGTTGAGAATGAATAATCTTGTATACTTGAAGTTAAATCAAATGAACCTGAGTACCAAGGAACATTTCCTCCTGAACCTGCTTCTGCACCATATTGTTCTGTTAGTCTTACTATAGGCTCAAAACTTGGTGTTATAAGCGAATGGTTTAAATCACTACCAGTGGACGATCCCTCTAAAGATAATTGATTATCTCGTATTTTATACGCGTAAATTTCATTACCATATGTTGTTACAGCCTCTTCAAAAGCAGTAAATATAGAAGAAGATTGTAATTCAATATCTGTTAGTGGGTATCCTAACCTAGAAGCAACAAATTTTGCTACTTTTACTGCATCACTTTTAAATTCTGCATCTGCATTATAAAACCCGAAAGGGACTGCGTCATCATTCCAGATTGGGCAACCATCATAAATTGGTACATTCATAATTAGTATTTTGTTATAAATATGAAATATATTTTTATTATTATAAATATGAAAAAAAAGCCCCGCTAATGCGGGGCTTAATTTTTGATCTAAATTAATCTATGATTATAGAGTGTTTAAACCGTTTACTTCGATAGTACCATAAAATTCTGGTCTAACCATCTTCTTAGCATAACGAGTTAATAGACCTTTTCTTGGTGTGAAAGTGTCTGGATCGTATACTAGTGGAGTCATGATTAACGGAATATATGGAGCGAATACAGCACCACTTTCAAGGAACTGAGAACCTCTAAATCCTAAAAGGATTTTGTTTTCAGTCATGTAAGGGTTTTTGTAAACTTTATATCTACCATTGATTGAACCAACTTTTTGTACACCAAATGCGTAGCTTGCTTTAGCAGCATCGCCATCTGAATCAGCAGCAAATCCTGGAATACTTTCTAAGATTGTACCTACTGTTGGAGAACATACTAGGAAGTTTGCACCACCTCTTAATGTTTTCTGGTGTATAATGTTACTCAATTTTTGGATTTTAGTTCCTAATGTTTGGAACCATTGTCCTTGAGAGTTGTAGAAATTTAAATCACTTGTAGCTCCTGAAGAGTGTACAATTGATCTGTTGTTAACAGCTGACCATACTTCTGTTCCAGCAGCAGCGTCTTCAATTAACATACTTAAGATTTCTAAATCGATCTCTAGTGAAATATATTCACTTAAGATTGAAGTTAATTCAGCTTCAGCATCTAATGCATGGTATGCATTTAAATCCTGTGCGAATTCTGGAGTCCATACAGCTTTAAGTTTTCTAGTTTTAGCAACTATTGCAGATGATTTCATCTGAATGTTGATTTCTGGAATAACTTGGTCTGGACAACATCCTGCTGCATCACCTGATCCGCTTTCGTTGTTGTAAGCGTTAGGTACTGCATTTCCAGCTTCAAAGTCACCTCTGTACTTATCAGTTGGTTGGATTTGGTATACTACAGATACTGGGTCTCCAGCAGCAATTTCAGTAGCTCCATTTACTAATGAAGAAGAAGCTACGATGAAATATACGTGTCCTTCACCTTCGTATCTTGTAAATGCTGAAAGTTGTTTTCCTGCAGATCCTGTTATAGTTAAATTCAAGTTATCACTTGCTGGGTTAGCTTGTGAACCTGAAAATAATTGGAATCCTTGAACTCCTTTAAAGTCTGCAAATGCTAATGATGCTGTTGGTACACCTACTTTTACGTATACGTTATCAGCAGCAATTGAAGCAGAATAATCTGAATCATAATCCATATCTTTCCAAGTAGCGTTTGCTACTGTAGTTGTTCCAGACATAGATTGTGAATTTTGGACAGAATATCCAAATCTACCTGCACCATAAAGTCCACCTTGGTTTGTGTTACCAAATGGAGCAGTATTTGCTGTAGTGTTACCATATAAAGAGTCTCCTGCTTTAAATGGTGTTTTGTCGTTTCCATATTGGAAATCTAGGAAAAATACTAGACCAGAAGGTAAGTTCATTGGTTGAACGCTAACAAATTCTTTTGCTGCGATCTGTCCAAATACTTTTCTTACTAATGGTAAAGCAACTCCTGCCCACTGTCCACCAATGTTGGTAGCAGTTTGGCTTTGGAAAGTTCCTGAAGAGGCTGAACCTCCACCAGTTGAACTTTGCTCAACAACAAGTTGTTTAGCTTGGTTTTCAAGAATGATACCCATATTGTTTTTGTGGGAACCATCTAAACCTTCTAACAAACCTGTCTTTTCCCACTTACCAGCTAATTTAGCTGCATCAGACTGTAAAGACTGATATGGGTTAGCGCTTTCTAAAAGAGAATTTAAGCTCATAATAAATAGTTTTAAGTTTTGTTAATAATTATTTTTAAATTAAACCGGCTAGCTTACGCATACGGTTATAAACATCATTTGACTCAATGATTGGTTGTTTTGCTACTTTTGGTTCTAAACCACTAGCTTTTGAAGCTGAACCCTTTTTGATTGACTCATTAATAGGAGATTTATCTAATAAACCTTCTGATAATGTTTCAAAAATTGTTTTTGCTTGCATTACATCCTTCGCTTTGTCAAATGCTTTTAATACCTTAACCTTTTTACCTTCAGTTAAGTTTTTTGCCTTGAAAATTTTGTTAGTGTAAAGTAACTTAGCATTTAAAAGGTTAACTTCATTTAATTCAACTTTAAGCGCTTGAATTTCTTCCATTGCTTCTTTGAATCTCATTTTTTCAGTTTCTTTTTCGATTTTAGAGTCATCTTTGTCTCCATCCTCGTTTCCGACACCTTTTTCACCTTTTACTCGAGATTTTCTTTCGTCAATCTCTTCTTTAGCTTCGTCTACTTTTTCACTTTCATCCATTTCATCTTTTTTGGCTTCGTCGATTTCTACGTCTACGTCTACATCCTCAACATCTTCAATTTCAATTGAGTCTTCAACTTCAACTTCGTCTTCTACGAATTCATCGCCCGGTTCAATTTCTCCGTCAGCGACCATGTCTTTAATGACATCCTCGATAAATCCTTTAAGGTCGTCTTCTGACATATCTTCAAGGTCAATATCCTCGTCTTCCATGTCTTCTTTTTCGTCCTTCATTCCATCTTCGTAGCCTTCTTCTTCAGCGTCAGTTCTTTCATCTTCTTTGATGTCGTCCTTGTCGTCGTCCTTTTTTGCTTCGTCAATGTCTTTAGAATCTTCAAGTTCAGCTAATAATTCATCCAGATTAATTTCCTCGTCTACTTCATCTTCTTGAACCGTTGATTGTCCCACTTTACGTGGAGCTAGGTCTTTTAAAGAATCACCAGCAGGTGAATTTTTTCTTTCAAAACTAGGAGCATCCATTTCTTCAACTTCCTCTTTTTCTTCTTTTACTTCATCATCTTTTTTATCCATTTCATCTAACTTTGCAGCTAGCATAGATTTAAGATGTGGAGTGAAAGCTTCTTCAAGAGCAAGTTTAGCGTTCGCGATTGCAGTGTCCTTAACGGCTCTAGCATCGGCGATTGCTTCAGTTAGCAAATCTCTGTTTGTTGCCATAATCCCAAAATTTAGTTTGTGAAATACGATTATTAAGAATCGTAATAAGTATTATTAATTATCTAACACCATATAAAGATACTCATGGTGTATTATGCTTATACGTATATGTAAATTATCTAAAAATTAAAAAACAGGGCAAGAGCCTTTAGAGCAAAGTATTTCAGTAACTATTTGGTTAACTTTAGTATAATCATAATTAACCATTTCTTTGCCTTCTTTAATTGTATGCATGTAAGAACCTGGGTTTGATGGTGTTGAAACAAAATCCCAACATAATAATTCAAAGTCATCTTGTACTTCCATTACTCCACCTCGTTGTTCTAGTGAACCCATTCCTCTTGATGATACACCTACTGTAACACCATGACTAATTAATTCTTTAAGTATATTTCCTGAAGGTGTAGGTAAAATTTCTATTTTACCCATTACGTTATCTCCATCCCACCAAAATTCAGATATTAAGTGAGATACATTCTTTAAGTTTACTACTGAAGATTCAGGGTGATCTAGTTCTCCCATTGAACGTCTTTGTTCAATTAGTTCAGCGTATTTATCCATTTCTCTATTCCATAGATCTTTTGAATAATATCTACCATTACCATTTTTAACTTCAGCTGTTGCTAATACACCTTCAACTAGTAAATTACCAGCCTCAGAAATATTTTCTGTTAATTGTTTAGGTGACGCTTTAAATGCGTGCGTTTCAATTAGTAATGTCTTCATATAATAACTAAATTATGATCTATAGTTTCCTACGTGTTTAGCATTTATTGCACCAGCAATTTTTTCAGCGTCTTCTCTTGATTTACCTTGATCCATAATATCATCAACTACACTATCAAATGATTCATCTACTTCTTCAGTTTCGTCTACCATTTCTTTTTTAGAATATTTTTTACCACAAGATTTTTCATAGATTTTTTCCATTTTCAATTTCTTTCTTTCTAAATCTTTGATTTCTCTCTGCATTTGCTTCATCTTAGATTTATCAATTAATTCTTTAAGATTATCATCTTCATTAATTGAATTTACTCTATCTACTTTTTCTTGGATATGATCATGTAAAAAGTCTAATTGTGCTTCTAATTTTACTGCTTCAGCTTCTTTTCCTATTTCAGCTAATTTACTATCAATTGATTCTTTTTTTACTTTTTTATTTTTTTCTTTATCTTTAGCTGCTTTAGCCATTGGTTCTTTTGTATCTCCATCTCCATCGATATCTGGGTAATCAGGTCTTGCTTCTTCATCCATGCCTGCTTTTTCTTGTGATGACTTTATAGCTTTATCTCTTGCTTCATCTACATCATTTTCATCCATAGGCATATCTTTTTCATCATTTAATTCATTTACAAAATTATCTAATGAATTTGGAATTTCTTTTAAACCTTCTTCAGCTAACATATCATTGATTACTTTACCTGACATTGAAGCAAAGCTATTTGGGTTTCCACTTGTTGCTATACCTGCAAAATTTTCTTTTAAAATATTTTTAATACCTTCTTTAACTACTGACCAAGATTCACCTCCATCTTTTAGTTTTTCACTGTATCCACTACCACCATATGTTTCACCATCATTTTCTTGTACTTTTTGTTCTTGGTATCCTAAACCTTCAACACCAAACTGGCCTTCTTTTACATAATGTAATGAATCTTTAGCTAAATTAGCAATTGCTTTAGCTTGTGCTTCTTCTAATGTTAAATTTGGATCATTTTTAATTTCACAATATACGCCTGTAAGCATTTCTTGTGCGTTAACATTATTAATATTATCTACTTTAGGTGAATAATCATAATTATGAGAAGCTATATTTTCAACTTCATTAGAAACTTTAAATGATCCTGCTTCTTTAGTTTCCATTTCAAACTTTAACTTATCATCAGATTTGATTTTTTCTTCTTGTTCTTTTGTATTAACTTTATCTTCGTTATTTACAATAGGATTAAGTGATTTTTCTCCTGCTTCATTAATATAATCAAAAAATTTCTTTTCAAAATCTGCTTTTGGAGTTGCCTCAATTTTATTGATAGGTTTTAAGTCAACGTAATTTTCAGTGATTAACTTTTTAGTTAATTCATCATGTAATTGATTTGCGTTTTTTTTCATGGTATTATTTTTCTAATAATGTTTTTATATCTTTGATATAATCTTTAATTAAATCGGTTCCATACACAACAGAATAACTTTTTGGTTCATCCTGTCTATAGTATTTTACTGTTTCTATTTTAGCTTGTCTTATTATTTTTTTAAGATCATCTAAATTATTTTCTATTTCATCAAAAGCATCTATACGCCCCTGTTGAAATTTTTCTAATTTGTCTTCTTCTTCCTTAATATTCATATTATACATATTAAAAAAGTTTCTTAACTTCAAGTCCTGATCCCTTTTGTACATAAGTGCCTTTACTTTTAGGAACTAACTTGTATTTAAATTGTTTTACATATGCGTTATCATTAACGCCATCAGGACCTGCTTTTGGACCAGGGCCTAAATCTGCTCCATCTCCTAACTTGCCTTCTTCCATAGTATAATCCATATAATTTACTAAACCTGAGGGTTTATTCATCTTATATTTAGATTTTTTCTTTTTACCTTTTGTTTTTTTTCTTACAAACGCATAAGGTGTATTATAAGCACCAGCTGCACCAGACATAGATACTTCATCTACTTCTCCTTCCATAGTCATTCGCTTATAATCCTCTGGGTATTCTGTACGTAAATGAGTTCTGATTTTATTTTTAATTTGTTTTAATTCTTCATAAAACATTCTAAATTTTTCGTCATCTTTTACTTTAGTATAAACACCTTTAGCTGTAGAAGTAGCATCAGTTACTTCATCAAATAATTTATCAAAATTAGGTAAATTAGCAACTTTCCAAGATACTTGACCACTTTCTGGGTTTATTGCATCTACAGTATATCTAGTCTCCCCATCTTTTGAATATGTAATATCTCCAACTTTAGCTCCTATTTGTTTAGCTAGATTAGGAGCGGGTGCTTCTTTAAGTTTTAGTTTATATTTGGCCATTTGCTACTTGAATTTCTTTTACTAGTTCATAATATTGTAACAAATCAACTAAATTATCATTATCAATTTTGTCAGTTTTATCTAATTCAACTAATAATTTAGCTACTTCTGTAATTTTAATTTGTGTAGCTTTATCTTTTATATTTTTAGATGTTTTAGATAATGTTTCTTTTAAAATATTTACTTTACTATTATAAAATTCTCTTAATGATGGAGTTGAATCTACTGAATATATAAATTCTTTAAGTATTTCTTTTTGTTCTGCACTTAACCCATCATATTTTTCATTAAACTTTTCAAGTAAAACTCTATATGTAAGTTGTCTTAAATCTTTATCATAACTCGAAAATTCTTTTAAAACCTTATCTTTATCTTCTTTTTTAATTTCTGATTTAGTTAAAAATTCTAATAGTGTAATTTTATTACTATTAATTTGGTCTAAGTCTGTTACCTCTTTACAATTATAGCTTTCTATTAATGTGTATATTGCTGCAATTTGTTTGTAATTTGATATTTTTGAACCAAAGAAAGATTCTAAATTATAGTGTTTTTTAATCTCGTTAATAAGATTATATTTCTGTTTCTTTAAAGCTTTTCTATTAAACTTTTTAGAATTTTCTAAAATAGTAGATATAAAAATGTTAGCTCTACCTTCGTTTAGAACTTTAGATTTAACTAAAGATTCATATAATTTATATTCACGACCCAATTCAGTTTTTACAAAATATTCTTTAAGTAAAGTAATTGCCTTAGATTCTGATCCTTTAAGTGTATCTGCTGTTATTTGTCTAACTAGCAATTCAAATAATATACCAGTATTTTTGTATTTTGAGTGTTTTATTTTCATCAAAAATATATTTATTTATAAATATTAAGATTTTAGTTGAGATTCATCAAGTAATGATGATGTGTTTTTATCTTCTTCAAAAATTAATTTCTTTTTGTTAAGTGATTTAAATATTTCTTTATTTTTTAAATATGTTACATGGGCACTTTCACTTTCTCCTAAACTTGGTCTTCCATCTCCATCATTTTTATCTGTATCCTTCATACGTTTAGTACCTAGTGGGTCTTTACCAAAATTATTATCTTGTTTACCTCTGTTACTTATTGAATCTTGTGGTCTACCTAATTTAGGATCATCAGCTGCATATTTTTCTGGTTCAGGTACATTACCTGGGTCGGATTGTGTTCTACCTAAACCATATAATGATGCTAAATCATGTGGTGTACCATAAGATTTACCTGTTGTTACCGGATCATTACCTTCAGCTTTTATTTGGTCAACTCGGAATTTACGTTTAGCATCTTCTCTAACTAAATCTCTATATTCATCATATTGGTCTTCACTAAATTGATAAACATTATGGTAAATCCAATCTGATGGTATTAGGCCCTGTTCTAATAATGAACCAGCTAGTTCAGATTTTGATTTAAGTAATTCTACTTTTTCTTGTTCAAATATTATTGAAGGTGAAGTCATTGACAATTCAAAATTTGTTAATGATTCATCTGTATAACCTTGAGTATATAATTGAAC
>Ga0213868_10001557_pt1 | contig 22199 bp, 10 predicted proteins | sample PICome_9_FD_160087 | JGI IMG/M metagenome (GOLD analysis project Ga0213868, IMG submission 160087) | Coastal seawater microbial communities near Pivers Island, North Carolina, United States - PICO127 | ecosystem: Environmental > Aquatic > Marine > Coastal | place: USA: North Carolina...
CGGATCTGAGCGCCGTCTGCGGCGGTGACAACGATATTGGCAAAGTCCTCCTGCGTGTAGGCTTGGCCATCGGTGCGAATCATAATCGATCCAACGGGCGTCCTCAGCGAGCCAGCGGAGAGGGCAAGGGAAGATCTCCGAATTGCTCCGATAAGATCTTCGAATGAGAGATCGTAGTCCCTGAGTTTTTGATCATCTGCCTCGATGCTGATCTCAAGCGGTTGGTTGCCGCGCATATCGGTTCTTGAGATTTCAGGGAGATTAAGGAGCTCGTTCTCAACTCGCCGAGCGGTCTTGTAGAGATCGGTTTCACTCAACTCACCCGTGATCGCAATCGTGAGAACTTCACGGTAGTTGGACATGTTCGGGATATGGATCTCTGGGCGCTCGGTCTCACCCGGGAAGGTGTTGATGGTGTCGACTCGCGCTTCGACTTCATCACGTAGCTCCCGAAGGTCCACTCCGTCTTCCGCTTCGACGTCGATGTTTGCAGATCCGCTTCGGGCCTTTGAGTCGATTAACTTAACTCCCGGAAGATCACGGAGGGCACGCTCAATGGGGTTGACGATGTGTTCCTGAACGTCTTGTGGGCTGGCACCTCGAAAACGCATATTGATCTCAACTTCTCCAAAGTCATAGGAGGGTTGGACTTCAAGCGGGATTTTATTGAAGGCAGTGTAAAGGCCCGCGAGGACGATAGCCACCAAGAGGAGGTTGGAGGCAATGTCATTTTTGGCAAACCAGCGGATCATGGACTGGCGAGTATAACGGTGAATTCCGGGGTGTCCTGTCGTTTCTTGGTGTTTTCTTAGTGACGAACTACTTTAAGGTGCGGATGTAGGTGAAGAGATCGGCGACTTGCCGGGGGGAGAGGTGGTCGATGAGGCCCTCGGGCATGAGGGAGGATTTGGTGATTTTGTGTTGGGCGATTTCACCTTGGGGGATGAGCTGGATGGCGGTGCCAATGGGTTGGATGCTCAGGGAGGATTTGGTCTCATTGACGAGGGATCCACTGACCTTACCGCCATCTTTTAGGATGATGTCGTGTCGGTAGTAGCCGCTTTCCATCTGGGCATTTGGAGTGAGGATATTATGGAGAAGGGCTTCGGTGGACATCGCTCCGGCTCCGGAGAGGTCGGGGCCGATAATGCCTCCGGTGTTACCGACCTTGTGGCAGGCGAGGCAAGTTGCAAAGAGGATTTGGCCCTTTTGAGCATCTCCATTTTTTTCAGCCATTGTATAAAAACTAGCGAATTTTTCACGGGTGGTCTTGGCCTCCTCCGGAGTGATGAGGGCCGGGGAATCGTCGGTAAGTTGAATGGAAGCCTGACCACGAAGCTTGAGGTTTCTGGTGTCTCCCGAAAAGCGATGGATGAGGGAGTCCGGGTTTTCGCTGCGGTATCCGGTTCGGAAATCCGACTGGATTTCGGCGGCGCTTCTCTCCTTGTTCCAGATCCGGTATTCACGGATTTGAAACGCAGAGCCACCTGGGGCGGTGGACTGGCCGATTTCAATGTTGATGAGATCGTTTTTAAAGGGCTTGGAGTTGGAGGTATCGAGAACTCCGTCGAGGTAGATTTTAAACTTCCCCTTGTCGTCACGTGTGAGGGCGCAGTGGGTCCAGAGGTTTGGGACCGTGGGGCGGGTGGCGACGATGAGATCGCCGACAGTCGGGCCACCGTAAAAGCGAAGAATGCTACCGTGAAAATTCAGGTCAGGGCCTGGGGTTTTTCCAGCGCCAATGAGAGAATCTTGGTTGTCGATACCGGGTGCAAGTTTAACCCATGTCTCAATGGTGAAGGGGCCTTTGAGAGTGAGTTTTTGATCAACGGCATCGTTTTCTTTTCCGGTCAGTTGGATGACGGGCTGAAGAAGGCTGGGAGAGTTTTTGAGGAGGGTTTTGACATCGGATTGGCTTGTACCAAGGACGGCAACGAGGCTGCCGAGGGAGTCGGCGGTGAGACCTTTGAATTCCCCCGAAGTTACAGCTTTTGCGAGAGTAGCTGCTTTTTTCCGGGTTGATGTTAGGCCGTGAATGGTGAGCTGCCGAAGAGCGCCGGGGAGATCATCCCAGTCTTTAGCAAGGAGGTCGACGACAGCGGGGTCATCAAGGCCCGCGAGTGCGATGAGTGATTCCCGTTTCACTTCGGGATTTGAGAAATGATAATAGAATTCAAAGAATTTTTTGTCAGAGGATTTCAACTCACGCATCGCGGTGAGAGCGACTAGGATTTGTTCGTGGGAGCGAATTTTCTGGGCGAGCCATTTCTTGATGGGGGCTTCAAATTTCTGGAGTCGAAACTTTTTGGCGAGGCGGAGGAGGAGGACTTGCTTGTCAATGGTCGTGTCAGGGAAAATCTTAAGTGTTGCTTTTTCGACTAATCGGGCAAGTGCTGGATCAGCTGCGAGTTTGGGATCGATGTTTTCGAATGTTTCGAGGAGGGCGACTTGTTGGGATGGATTGTCAAGGATCCCGGCCAGGGCGTCGGTGACTTCAGGTTGTTTAAGTTGGCTGCCGAGGATGGCGAGTTCTCCGGAACTGAGAGGTCGGCCGAGTCGGGGGATTGCATTGGCGATCTGGGAAGCAGCTTCGGATGGTTCGAGTGATTGGATGGCGAGGAGAAATTGCTCAGAGGTGAGTTTTTTGACTGAGAGGTTGTTGAGCATTTCGCGAGTTGTATCGCGATGAGTTTCCATGGCCCAGCGAGCGAGGTAGCGCTCGAAAGTACGGTCGTATTGATTCCAGCCGCCGATTTTGAGGGGAGCGTCGCCTAGGGAGGCTACGAGAGCGAGCATGGCTGGAGAAGGTTGGCGGTGATATCGAACAGCGTTGGCGAGAGCGGTGCGAGTGCGGCGGTGGGATTTGAAGCTGCTGGCTTGAGCGAGAGTGAGAAAATCGGAGGAGGGAAGATTGATTTCTCCGGCGGCGCGGATCGCTTGGTAACAGAGGGAGATGTCCCTTGACTTGGCGAGGTTTTGGAGCACGGATGGGGTGAGCTTTTTCATTCCTTCGAGTGCCCAGAGGGCGGCGCATCGGCGGGAAGTTGAGGCTTTGGAATCGGTAATGATTTTTGTGAGAGAGGGGATGATAGCCGGGTCGTTTCGGTCGGAGAGTTCGTGCCAGGCGAGGCGGGAGACGAGAGCGTTGGGAGCGCCGAGGTGGTTGGTGATTTGCTCGGAGGTGAGCTTGGTGAGATTTGGCGGGGCGACTGACTTTTGGCTGTGGTGGCGGATTCGCCAGATGCGGCCCCGGGTTTTGTCACGGTCGGGGTGGCTGCGGGGAACTTCGTTGTGGGAGATGACTTTGTTGTACCAGTCGACGACGTAGAGGCAGCCGTCGGGTCCGAAGTGAGCGGCGATGGGGCGGAACCATTTGTCTTCGGAGATGAGGAAGTCGTCCTGTTTTTGATAAGAGTTTTGGCCCTTTTCGTTGATTTTGACCGTCATGATTTGGAGACGGTTGGTGATGGGGTTGACGAGGACGAAGACTTCCCCGTCGTAGTTCATTTGAAAGGGGCTGTTTTCGTCTTCGACCATGGCGATTCCGCTCAGTCCGGTGCCGCCCATTTGCGGGCCTTTGGTGGAGGGGTGAATCATGGGCGCATAGGAACGGAGTTTGTCTTTTGAGCCGGTGGGGTAGTGGGCACCGGGTTCGAATTCGGCGAGGGGGACGCTGATGTCGTTGGCTTCCTGAAGGAAGGTGCGCCCGTCGCGTGTTTGGGCGAATCCCCAGATGTTATTGGGGCCGTGGGTGAGGAGGTCGAAGTCGGATCCGTCGGGTCGCATGCGGGCGAGTTTGCAGTGCTTGAAGGCGATGCTCTTTTCGCCGCCGGCAAATGGTTCGCCGGAAGGGCGGTGGACGTTTGATGAATTGAAGAGACCTTGGGCGAGAGAAATCCAGCCGCCGGGCATGCGCTCGAATTGGTGGGGGAAGAGGTGGGAGTCCTGAATACCGAAGCCGGAGAGGAGAGTGGTGAAGCCGTTGGCTTTTCCGGTGTTGTCGGTGTCGAAGTATTGACGAATGGAATCTCCGTATTGAATGATGGCGCCATTGCCATAGGGGAGGATGCCGAGGGGAATCACAAGGCCGTCTGCGAAGACGCGCGGGGTGTGCGGGCCGGGGCCGTAGGGATTATCAAAAACGAGGGCCTTGTCCTTGCCTCCCCGTCGGAAAAGTTCTTCGGCGGCGGTTTTGCTTTCGTTGGCATCGACGGGATACTCGGTGGCGGTGGTAGTCCACATGCGTCCGGCGGAATCCCAGGTGACGGTGATGGGCTTGTTGACTCCTTCCGCTTCACTTGCGACGAGTTCGGCGGTGAAGCCGGGCGCGATTTGGAAGGAGGCTTTTTCTTCGTCGGGAGTGCGTGGCCCGGTAGCGGGTTTAACGGCGGGTTTGGCGTTCCAGTGAAGGGCTCCCGGAGTGGGGGCGAGTTCCTTGATGGTGATGTTTTTGAATTGCGCCTCAAAGGTTCCGCCGCCGTGGGCCTGAAATCCAATGCGGCCATTTTGAGGGATGCCCGGGGCACGTTCAAGGTAGTTCAAGGCTGGGACGCCATTGATCCAGGAGCGAATGTGTGGGCCTTCGCAGACGATGCGGTAGTGGTTCCAGTCCCAGTCCTTGGTGACTTTTGCGAGTGCGACGGGATCGACGGGCTCTGCGATGACTTTGTTGCGGCGTGATTCGTCGTAGATCTTTCCCCACCATCCGATGCCGGCATCGACCTGGTAACCTTTCATTTCGGAGCTTTTTGGAAGGCGGATACTGCGGACTTGAATTCCGGAGTTTATAAAATCTTTGCCCTTCTCAAGGCGGATATCGAACTCGAGTTCAAAGTTTTCGTAACTCTTATCAGTGGCGAGGAAGGTGTTGTGTGGGACCTTTTTTTTCATCGAGCCGCCAACGATCATCCCGTCACGGACGGTCCACCATTGTTCCTCGCCTTTTCGGACATCCCATCCGGTGAGAGTTTTTCCGTCGAAGAGGGCTTTTTTTTCGGCTTGGCCGAGTCCGGTGAGGAGGAATAAAAAGAAATATTTCATGATGAAGATTCAAAAAGAGTGACTTATCAAGGTGCGGACAGAAATTGGGATTTCAACCACAAGAGGATGCAAAAAATCAGCATGTAGCAGCCTTCTGATTAAGCAGGGCGATGCGATAGAATTGGAGAGTTGTGACCTAGGAATGCGCCGAATTCTCGGGAGTGACGTCGAAATCAAAGACGACAAGACGCTCTAGTTTTGGCTGAACTAGTTCGACGCGCTTCAAGTGCTCGGGGTGGGGAAGATAAGCATCACGGGACTCGGGCCCATCGAAAGTCATAATGAAGCCGTGGGTGTATCCGTCGTCGAGACCTTCGTCGGATTTGTAGGGACCATTCTCCATGCTTAGGAGCCCGGGAATGATCCCCACCATGGAGCGCATTTCGGCGAAGCATTCGTCGATTTGTTCGTCGGTGACGCCGTCTTTAAATTGAAAAACTCCGAAGTGATTGGTCATAGGATTGAATTGTGAAAGGTGAGAGGTGAAGAGTGAAATACTTGGTTGAGGGAATGGTAGTGGAGGAGTTTCACGCAGAGACGAAGGGGCTTAGTTGAGGAGGTTGGAGTGGTGTTAGGATTGGGATTTGATGAGGGAGAGAAGTTTGTGGGCGGCAGCTTGGGCGAAGGTTTCGCTGTTGATCTCCTCGTCGTAATCGATGACTTCGCATTGCGCGTGTTCATGGATGGCGTTGAAGAGGGCGGCATCGGCCGCGGGGTCGTGGAAGGATTGGCCTTCGGCTGAAATGATGGAGATTGCTTTGCGCGGATTAAGAATGGCGGTGGGGGCCGAGTTGGCGTTGGCTTTTTCCGCAAGAATTCTACCTAGTTGGGAACACTCCTCGGCGTTAGTTCGCAGAAGAGTGACCTGTGGATTGTGGATATAGATGTTCCGGTCTTCGTGCTCTGCAGGAAGGGTTTGTCGTTCACCGTAGTTTGCCATGTCGAGGCACCCGGGAGCAATGACAGCCGGAATGCCAGCTTTGGACATGGCGTCCATGCGTTCCGGTCCGGCGGTAAGGGTGGCGCCGAGGAGTTCATCGGCCCATTCAGTGGTGGTGAGATCTAGAACTCCCGCTACCATTCCGGATTCGATCAGTGATTCCATGGTTCGTCCGCCGGTTCCGGTGGCGTGGAAAATGAGGACTTCGTAACCTGCTTCTTCAAGAACCTTAGCGGCGATGTTGATGCAGTCGGTAGTGTTACCAAACATACTGGCGACGATGAGAGGCTTGTCGTGACCTTCGGTGACTTGTGCTTCGACCATGCCGCAAATGGCTCCGGCAGCGCGGGTGAAGATGGTCTTGGAAATTCGATTGAGGCCGGCCACATCGACGATGGAAGGCATCATAGTGATGTCTTTGGTGCCGACGTAGTGGGCGGTGTTGCCCGAGGCTAGGGTGGAGACCATAAGCTTGGGGAATCCCACGGGAAGAGTTCGCATTGCGGCAGTAGCGAGGGCAGTTCCACCACCTCCGCCGAGGGATATGACTCCGTCGATCTTTCCCTCTTCGACGAGTTTGGAAAGATAAACGGGCGCGGCCTTGGACATGGCCACGACGCATTCGCCTCGGTCTTGTTTGTCGATAAGGGATTGGAAATCGAGGTCGATGGCGGCCGCAACCTCGAAGCGGGTGATATCGGGTGTGATCTGAGGGGCGCCTCCGGAACCGAGGTCGATGAGGAGGACTTCGTGTCCCTTATTGCGGATGAGATCGGCGACGAAGGCGTGTTCATGGCCCTTGGAATCGAGTGTTCCTAAAACAGCGATAGTCATGGCGTTAATGGATTCGTTTGACCGGGATGGATTTGAATTCACGGGTCAGGTCGGCGAGGGGTTTTTCAACAGCCATGCGCTCAAGGCTGGAGGCACCGACGAAGCCGACGGCATCGGTGTGTTCGCAAACATAGGCCGCATTTTCCGGAGTGAGAATAGGGCCGCCGTGGGAAAGGACCATGACGTCTTTTCTCACCGAGTGGGCGGCATCGCAGATCGTTTGAGTGGCTTTGACAGTGTCATCCATCGAGACGGTGGCGTCGGTCACGCCGATCGATCCTCCGATGGTGCAGCCAACGTGGGCAATAATGACATCGGCGCCGGCTTCAGCCATACCTTTGGCTTCTTCGGGCGTGACGACGTAAGGGATGGTGAAAAGGTCCATCTTGTGGGCCAAGGCGATCATTTCGATCTCCTTTTGCACACTCATGCCGGTTTCTTCGAGAGTCTGGCGATAGTGACCATCAACGATGGTGTGGGTCGGGAAGTTGTTCACGCCCGAGAAGCCCATGTCGATGACCTGACGGAGAAAGTGCCACATGCGGCGGCGGGGGTCGGTGGCGTGGACTCCGCAAATGACGGGGATCTCTTCGACGACAGGAAGGACCTCAAATTCCCCAATCTCCATTGCGATGGCATTGGCATCACCATAGGACATGAGGCCGGCGGTGGAGCCCGCACCTGCCATGCGGAATCGTCCGGAATTGTAGATGATGATGAGGTCGGCGCCGCCTTTCTCAATGAACTTGGCTGAGATACCGGTGCCTGCTCCGGCCCCAATGATGGCTTCGCCGCGGGACAAGGTGTCATGCAGGCGTTCGAGCATTTCTTGTCTTGTGTAGGGGTTTCCTACCCCGGTCCATGGATTTGGCATAATATTGGAATTGAGAGTGATTGCTCCCTACGGAAGCTTGCTGGAGATCATGACTTGTTGAAGAAAAAAGGGTACCACATTCGCATACAAAATATCCACCTGCGGTGAGAAAAAGCGGGTCAAATATTGGGGGTGTGCTTACTCTTACGATAATAACGTTCTGAGATGCCCACCAAGAAACCCAGTATTAAGAATCTTAAAAACATGAGGGTGCTTGGTGACCGAACTAAGGTTGAGGTCGTAAAAGTGAGCGACGGGGATGGTCGAGATTGGTTGGAGGATGCTCCGGTTTGCCAATTACTGTCTCATCATCAGATCATTCACGTCGGGATCATGAAGGCGTATTCCCCGTTTGAGATTGTGAGAATAGATCAATCTGGAACCTTTATGTTGGCCTGCCTTGAGGGCGAGGGGTCAATTCTTGTGGATGGATCTTGGACGAAGGTGAAGTCTGGCGAGGCCTGTCTTTTGCCTCCGTTTGTCGCGAACGCTCTCAAATGTGTGGGGCGCAAGGCGTGGCGATTCTGTTGGGTTCGATACCTAGAGAAAAAGGAAATCAATCCGATCGTGAGTGCAATTTCTCCAGTGCTGGGATCTTACGATGGCGAACCTCTTTTACGGGCGATTGAGGGATTGATGGCGGAATGTTGTGGGGAAAGCTTGGTCGCGTTTGAGCACCAATGGGTCGAGCTCATTCACCAATATGTCCTTCGTTATGCGCAGCCCCATCAATCTGATGATCGGCTATGGCGGGTTTGGCAGAAAGTGGAGCAGCAATTGGATTACCCTTGGTCACTTTCTAAATTGGGTGGGCTTGCTTGTGTGAGTGGTGAACATCTTCGTCGTCTTTGTCAGAAGTCGCTGGGACGAAGCCCGATGCAACAACTGACCTTTTTACGAATTCAAAAAGCATCCCAGCTGCTCTTGGAGACGGATGAGAAGATTGAGACGATCGCCAGAATGATCGGTTATAAGAATGCCTTCCACTTTTCGAATGTCTTCGTAGATTGGGTAGGCATTCGTCCGTCTGAATTTCGAGGTTGATCTTACCGGCTGATGAGTCGGAGTCGTGCAAATTGTTTCTGGTCTGTGGAAGGCAGAAGGGGACTGGTGTAAGTGACAAGTGAGGTGCCATTGCCTTGGTTCACACGCGAGGCAAGATGGTCGGAAGATATCGGTGTCCAATTCTCCAGATCTGTGGAATACTCAGCAATGATGATCGCATCGTCTCCACTGAGATTTTGAAGGAATGAGATTGTAAAGCTATCACCCTGGATTGTTCCTTGCGCAGTGCCAGAGAGGGCGTAGGCAATGATTTCATCTCCAGTTCCCCCGAAAGGCATTCCGTCATTTTCTCCGGGTGAGCCACCGGCCGCGAGGCTTGTTCGCCAGTTGAGTGGGAGGTTTGGGTCGGCTCCGGTATAGACGAGGCTATAGCCGTCTCCGTCCGAGCTTTCCGGCCATGGGTTGCCATCGCTGTAAGTAAAGTCGGCAATCGTCGAGGTGTCGCTCGCTTCGAGGCGAACTTGTTCGCCGCTGTTTCTGAGCTGGCCTGAATATTCACCGGCAATGGTGGTGAGTTCCGGGCCATAGCGGAATTCAAATGCCGCTTGATTTGAAACAATGATGATCCGTTCGCCCGGAGCCAGAGTGGTTCCTTGTGTGAATGTAAATTCCACGCCATCGGTAAAGCTTGTCCCGCTTAGATCAATTTGGGTGGTTTCGTTGATGTTGAGTATTTCGATAAACTCGAAAAGATCACTATCATCATGGCCCGCTACCGTTTCGTCCTGAGTCGGATCGGCAGGGTTGTAGTGAAGCTCGCTGATCACGGTATTGCTTGCGCTGGCCAGATCGATTGCGCTGGTGTTGGTCACGGTGATGCTGTCGCTGCCGACTTCGAGGCCCTGACGATTGTAGGCCCTAAATTCGAGGGGATTGGCTCCCACTCCGATCGGGATAGTGACGAGCCAAGAGTCTGAATCAGTCCAGGTGATCTCGCGAGCAATGTCATTCACGAGAATGACATCCACATCGATCCAGCCATTTCCAGCAAGGTCGACGGCGCTGTCTTCCTCTGAAAAGTCATTGCCATCGTTGGTCGTAATGGCGAAGAGCGTCTGGGAAGGAAGTGAACTCGCAGCATGTCCAGCGCGACTGCTAATGTAGCCGGGAAGTCCGTTTAGGTTGTCTCCGGTTAGTGTGGTGAGGTGCGCGGCAAGAGGGGTTGCGTAAGTGGTGTTAAAAGTAGTGGCAGTGAGATCGTTGAGATGCCCGTCGAAAAGACGACGATACTGCGGGATGCTGAAAAGTTTCACGACGCTGTTTCGACTTGGGGTGACGGATGAGGTCGTGCCGAGTTGAAACGAACGGTCAAGGTCCCACTGGAAGATGAGAATTTTGTTGTCAGTGGGACGGACGTAGTAGCGGAAGTTGTGTTCCCAGATTCGGCTAAAGATATCATCGGTGCCATTGAGTGACATCATTGCGAATGTTCGCATCCACTGGTCGACATCAATGAGGTCATCGAGGGTGTTCTTGAGGGATGTGCCGCTGAGATTCATGGCTTGGTTAAGGGCAATGATTTGGGAGTAATCGTCACGTCCTCGTGAAGATCGGATTTGGAAGCCCCAACGATAGGGTTCTTTGTTTGCACCGCGGTCTTTGAGGTCATAACGCCCTCCCGTGTGATTGTAAGGATTGCCAATTTTTAGGCCTTCCACCCCACCTGATGTGCCGCTGGGATTGTAGAGAAGTTCGTGGTTAAAGAGAGTTCCCAGGTGGTCGGCGTCTGGAAATAAGCCATTAAAAAAGGTAGAGGTTTGTCGGCTCATGGACAGGAGGCCGATACCACGATCTCCAGTGGTTGGGGTGATAATGTGGGCGATATCATCGTAGAATGACCAGTAACCTCCGCCCGCGCGATTCATGAGGCTTTTTGCGAAGAGTTCCTTGAGGTTGGGACTTCGCTCTACTGAGATGCTTTTGTGGACACCACGGAAAAGATGGTCTGGTTGGAAGCGGATGTTGAACCCGTAATGTCCACTGTTAAAACGGCCAAATCCGCTGGCTTTTAGGCGAAGACCAACATCGTAGTAAACCTTTTCTTCATCCTCGATGACGGTCACCGCAAAGCGGTCGTTGCTCATGCGATTGGTGCTCCGAAACAGGAATGAGCGGTCACTGTTTGACATGATGATGCGAAAGTTGTGGCGGAGGCCGGAGCTATCGGCGAGGCCGTCTTGGACTTTGTAGTAAGCTCCTCCTTTTGTGGCATCAGCGGGGAAGAAGGAATTGGCCGCAGAGGGGTCCCGTCCACGGATATAGAAGCGGATGATGCGGCTGGCGGGTTGTCCTGGGATGGTTCCGGTAAATTTTCCGTCGATCCCTAGGCTCATTGATACGCTGCTAAAGCTTCCGCCATTTACAGAATAGAAGAGAGTGAGGTTGCTAATACCATCAGGGTCGGTTGCATCTATGGAAACGGTGACAGCTTGTCCGGGGTTCGGTACAGCGGGGGAGTGTGAGAGTCCGCTGAGGGCTGGTCCTGAGTTTGGGAGGGAGGTCGAGTTTACTGATCCGGGAGTTCCCCAGATCTCTGGGACGTCAAGGAGTTGGGTCTTTTGCAGGTAATTAAAGTAAAGGCGTGAGTTGATTTGGTTTGATCCGGAGATCCATTTGGCCCGGAAGGAAATGGTGTATTCGCGACCGATTACGACGCGTTCGGAGTTGGCGAAGGTCGTTTCGAGTTTGTTGTGTTTGTCTTCGGTCGGACCGGTTGCGATGACGTGGAGACATTGGTTGCTAGGATCATCAGGGTCAGCAACGACGAGTGTTTTTCCATGGCTGCCATGAGTTCCAACGGCTCGCCATTTGGCAGCTGGACTGCCGGGGGTATCGGATTCAAAGTCTCCGTTTTGGATGAATTCGATATTTCCATTTTCGATGACGCTGACGTCGTCGAGTAGGAATTCGCCAGCGTCGAGAAGGGCGATGAGGAACTCGTGGTAGGCGTTGTTGCCAATACTATCATTGATGGCGGTTCCAGTGTAGGTGAATGATTGCCACTCTCCGGACTGGGTTGATGGGGTCCAAGATCCGGCGACATTATTGTTGGATTCAGGGTCACGAAGTTCGAGGCTGGAGCCGTTTCCATCGGCTTTTGAGTGCCACTTTCCAGTATCGTAGTAACGGACTTCGTCAGCGGGATTTCCATTGGGATCGATGAGACGTATGGTTTCTCCGCCATTAGCGAGATTCCCAGAAAAGTCGCCTACGATAACGGCAGTGGGATGTTTGTTGGAAAGAGCAGAGCTTTTCTTAGCAACCACGAGATAGGAATCGGGAGCAATAGAGGTTGGAGGAAAGTCGAAACTGATTCCACCTCGGATCTTCCATCCGGTGAGATCGATGAGATTTGGGGATTTGTTGTAGAGTTCGATCCATTCCTCATCCCGCTCCGAGTATCCGGTGGACGGAATGCCTCCTCCTCCGGAGGGATGTTCCAGTATAACTTCGAGGCCCATAACAATATCGCTGCTGTTGGTGTTGGCTTGGTGGACTTCAACGGAAAGGCGATTAATCCCTGCAAAGATTTTTGGGTTGTTGATGGTGAGGGTGCCAAGAGAGGTGTTGCCGACGCCGGGGGAAGCTGATGTCGTGGGCGTAATGGCACCTGCGGGCATCCCAACGCGTTCAATTTCGATACCATTGAGGAAGATGATGGCTCCATCATCAATATAGTGATTGATTGTCATTTTGCTGACAGGGCCACTGCCGGAGTAGGCGAACTCGGTTTCAAAGTAGTAAGGGATTTTAGCTGAAAGTGTTATCTCGGTGCCGATTGGTTCGCCAAGGGTGGAGCTTTCCTTACCAAGAAGTCCGGGGCCTTGTTTCCAGCTCGTGTTATCGACAATGTGAGTGGTAGTCGCCCAATTCGAGGGGAGACCGGAGGATCCGGCGTCCAGGTTGTAGCGCCATTCTGAATTGAAATTGAGAGCGGTCGTTAAAGTGACGGGAGCGGGAGCTCCGGGGTTTCCGCGATCGGGGTATGCGTGATAGAAGATTTCATTGATCACGATGTTGTCTTGAAGCGCGACTGAATTCGGGGAGCCGAACGAAAGGGTTTCTGGGTGCAACCACTCTCCCGTAGCGTTCGGGAAGCGGGCCTGAGATCGATCATCGATACGCACGGCATCAAGGATCTTGTTTTTTCCGGAGGAATAGAGGAAGAGGCGGTTGGTGGCGGCAGGGGTGAAACCGAGGGTTGTTGCCTTAATGGTGAGGAAGGCACCAGGAGCGAGTGAGCCGGAAGGGAGGAGGTAGTCAGAGTGAATTGGGTCAGAAGAGGAAATAACGAAATTGGTGTGGTTGATCGGAGAGGAGGTGGGATTGTTGATTTCGATCTGGAAGGTTGTGTCGAGAGTTCCAGAGACTTCGTTGATGACGAGGGAAGGGAGTGGAGTGTTAGTATTGGGGGTTCCGGGTGTGCCGTTGGAGGAGCTGCTGAAGCCCCAATTGGAGGCTTCCGATGAGCCGCTTGCGGGGTCGATTTTAGCGAGGGTGAAGCCGGATCCGTCGGGAGAAATGGGCCATGGCGAGGTATCGGAATAATTCAGCTCGTCCATAATACGGCGTTTGTCCAGGGAATCGGTGGAGATACCTCCGGTGGAGTTGCCACCTCCAGCCCCTCCGGAGGGAATGAAAAGTTGGAAACCACTCCAGTTTCCTTCGCTGACGCTGCCGGGTTGGACTTTACCGAGAATGAGGGAATTGGCTCCGGGGAAGGGAGTGATGTCTTCGATGGCGACCCCGGCGTTAACCGGTACGATAATAGCTGACTCATCAGCGAGGCTGCCGTCACCGTCCGTGTCGACAGTGATTTTGACATCACGGCTTACGCCACCGTAGAGAATGAGAGTATAGGTTTCGCCGGAGTCGAGGCCGGTGATTTGCCAGTTGAGATCTCGGTCGGAATTGCCAGCGTTTACAAAAAGATAGTCGGCGAAGAGATTGTCGCCGTTTTGGCTCCAACCGCTAACGGTACCGGTGATAGTGAAGTCGACCGAAGAGTTTGAGCCATCACTTTTCAGGAGATCGAGAGTGGGGTTGTTGGAGGTGGTAGAATGGCCGCCGACGGTGAAGTGATTCCAGGTTCCGCCAAGTCCATTGATTGTGCCTGACATATTGTTGGGCGGCGAGAGTTGCCCAGAGGCTCCGCCGTTTCCGTTGCCCTGGATGTCGACATTCCAAAGAGTGTCCGCGGTGAAGGTGGGTGGTACCGAATTGGAAACAATGAAGGAACGGTTGTTATTGTAGAGGCGAAGGCTATTACCCGAATTCGAGAGAAAATCATGGTATGGCCCCAGAGCACCTCCGTAACCAGTAGCGGCTTGAAGGGCAGCGGGATTTTTGGCGACAACAAGGTAGCCTCGAGCTGGGATTGTGGTGCCCTCTGGAAAGTCAAATTGCACGTCACCATCGAGTCGCCAGTTGGAGATATCAGTATCCACCGCAAGCTGATTGTAGAGTTCGATGAATTCAAGCGATGAGTCGTCTTTGGCCGGGTGGTAGTGAATCTCGTTGAAAACGATGACACTGTCTTGTGCGCTTAGAATCTGAGCGGCAAGGAGGGTTGAAAGAAGGACTTTTTTCATTGATGCGATGGTGTGAAAAAGGGGCGCGGCCCAAAGACCGTTCCCCTGAAGATTTGGAGCGGTAAATTTACTGTTGGACGACGCGGTAAAATTTCGTCGTTTCAGCAGGGCTGTCAACCAATTGGCTCGTAGTGGTGGCAGGGCTGGCTGCGCCGTTAATATCAGCCAGGATTGAAGTCCAGTCGTTTAGGTTGGTGCTGGCTTCAATGGTATAGATCACACCGGGAGTGCTGTTCCAAGTGAGGAAGACATCTTCGCCATCATAATCAAGTGTTTGAATGGCAAGTTCGCCTCCGGAAGCTCCTGGGAGTGCTCCTACGATTTCGAACCCGCCCCAGTTGGCTTCGCCGGAATTTCCGGGGGTCATTGTTCCGATGATCTTACCCGTCGCGTCGGAGGTGACGGTGAATTCTACACCTCCCTTAGGTGGGACGCGGGTTGGGGTTTCATCGTTAAGGTCGCTGTCTCCGTTGGTGTCGACAGTCATGGTGAGATCCCGGGCAATTCCACCGTATGGAAAAAACTTGTAGGTTCTGTTTGGAAAGAGGCCTGCAATGTTCCATTCCATATCCGGGTCGGCGTTACCCGCATTGACGAAAAGATAGTCGTCGAATACGGGGGTTCCAGCTGAGGCGTTGGTCCAGGAAGAAATGATGCCAGTAATATTAAAGCTAATGTTGGTAGCGTTTCCTTGTGCGTTGACTAAGTCGGTCCACGAAGGGTCGGTGTCGGTACCATCGTGGCCGGTGATGTCGAGAGCGTTCCACGTCCCAGAGAGGTAGTCGGCTTGTCGGGTTCCGCCTTCCATGAGAATGGGGTCTTGGTTGAAGATGCCGGGGATGCCTTGGAAGTCGGCACTCAGGACATTCGGTGAAGGGGCGGGAATACTTCCGGGATTGGTAGGGTCAGTGCCATTGGTGATTTCGGTATTATCGCCCGCTCCGTCCTCATCGGTATCCCAGAAATTGGGATCTGTTCCGGGCTGAGTTGTGGGGTTGGCAGCATCAAAGGGAAGGTCGGGGGTTTCTAGGCCATCTTTAATACCGTCACCATCGGTATCGGGGTTGAGGGGGTCGGTGCCTGTCGAGGTTTTGTTGAACCAAAACCCACTGTTGTTTTCGGCTGAATCTTTGTAGCCATCTTCATCTGTATCATCTTTATTCGGATGCGTTCCCAAGCCAAATTCTGTGATGTTGTCGAGAGTGTCCAGATCAGGGTCGCCATTGGCTCCGTCATTACCGCTATTAAGATTGGGGTCTAGGTTGTTGAGGATTTCATAACCGTCGGGAAGGTCGTCGGAGTCAGAATCATTGGAAGTGGGATCGGTGTCGTGAGTGTTTACCTCAGCATCATCAGAGAGGGTATCGGAGTCGGTGTCGTCATCCAGAGGGTTTATCATCCGGGCGCTAGACAAAAAGTAGTTCCATTCTTCGAGGTCGCTGAGCCCATCGGTGTCGGAATTAGTGGTGTTGTCAGCAGTGGTTAAGTCGCCAAAATAGAAATTCTCCCAATTGTCGCCGAGAGAATCGCCATCCGTGCTGTTTGGGTCGGTGATACCAGAGAGGTCGGGTTTACCGTCGAAAGTGATTCCGCCGATAAGGGCACCGGAATTTGCCGAGGTGGCGTATATGATATAAATCTCACCGCTGCTGGAGTCAGTGATGTCGAATTGGACGAGATCAAGGCCGCCGTTTCGGTCGACGTCCTGATTTGCAGTGCCGCCGCCATCTTGTGCGATACGAATATTTGTTGCGTCCCAGTTAATGCTGTCGCTGTTGTCGGCGATTAAGCCTATGCGGAGATCCGTGGGAGTGCCTGCACCGACCGTGAAGCGGAAGAGCTCTGTTTCAACCCCGCCACCGGGAGAGAGGACGATTCCACCGGTGTTATAGTTTTCACCCCCAACCGTGACATCGTCGTAGTTGGCCCAGCCACCGGATGAGGTGGAGAGGCCACCATCAAGATTGGAAATATAAGCGGGTTTGTTATCTACGATTTGGTCATCCCAAACCTGACCGCCTTGATTCTCTCCCTCGGGTCTTGAGTTGAAGAGAACAAAGCCCTCCTGTCCGAGCTTGTTTGCATCGAGGTCGGCGATGTCGGTCCCACTACCGAAACCTTCCGGAGTAAGGTCGGTGATAGTGCCGGCGCTCGTAACCGTGCCGGCGTGACCTAAAAGTATAGACCCTAGTAGAGTAATGGAGCATTTGATCGCATTCTTTATCATGATTTAAGTAGAGGGAATCTAGGCTCTTTTGGGAATAGGGACAAACAACTTCTGAATACGGGAAATCCACACAGCAAAATAAGGGCTGGATGAGCCATGGGTTCGAGTGGCACAAAAAAGCCCGGAAAAATCCGGGCCCTTGAAAATTAGAGAAACCAACAATTATCTTTACCGCTTTCGTCTTGCGAGACTGAGCAGGGCTCCAAGGAGTAACAATCCTCCTGAGCTGGGCTCGGGAACTACCGCGTCAAAGGTTGCTGCGGCGATGACGACTCCGGATCCAGCAGAAGTGGCGTGAACGGTATAGGTATCTCCGGCAATGCCGCCAGCGATATTGAAGTTGAGCAAATCAGCAGCGCCATCAACAGTTAGATCTTGTGATGCAGTCACCGCGCCTGGACCTTCGATCCGGACATTGGTGGCAGTCCAGTTTGGGCTGTCCGATGCATCAGTTAGAATGCCGAGATTAATCGACTGCGGAACACTTCCATTTAATTGGAAAGAAAAGATAGCGGTTTCAACCCCGTTTCCAGGAGAATTCGCGATACCCCCAGTGTTGTGGGTAGAGCCCCCAATGAGAACATCATCATAATTAGCCCAGCCACCAGAAGAAGTGGAGGCGCTTCCGTCAAGGTTGCTTACGTAGGCAGGCAGCGAGTCTACCATAGATTCATTCCAAGGGCGTCCACCTTGATTTCCTCCTTCTGCAATAGAGTTAAAAATGACGAATCCATCGGTGCCAGATCCATTGGCATCGAGGTCGGCAACATCAGTGCCAGTAGCGTGTCCAAGCGGTGTTAGGGTGTCGATCCCTGATGCTGTGATGGTGGCGGCTTGCAAGCCTGTCGGCAACAGGAGAGCTGACGCAATTATGTGTTTTAGGTTCATGATTTCTATCTTTAAAATCTAATTTCTCCAAGGATCTTAACAAGAGAATCGGGGTTTGGCCATAACCTCAGTCCACTTTCACATACCAAAAAACCACCTCTTGCGCGGAGTGGAGCCTTTGCTATTTGATCTTCTCGAGTTTGTGTTTTAGCTCGGAAGCTAAAGCCACTTGGTTCGCCGCGAGGGCGAGAGTGAGGGCTTTTTTAAGCGTCTGCTTCGCCTTGCTGAGGTCGCCGGCTGCGGTGAGGGCACTTGCGAGAGTATCGAGAATTGCTGGCTGTTGGTGTTTTGTTAGATTGGCGGCTTGATTGGCAAGTTGCAAAGCTTCCTTCGGCTTGAGGTGTTCGGTTTTCGTAGCGAGAAGGAAAGCAAGATTATTGAGGGCGGGGACATAGTTTGGAGTGAGGGTCAGCGAGCTGCGGTAGTAAGCGATGGCGTCGTCAAGTTTTTTAAGCTTCTCGCTTGCCATGCCCATTTGAAAGGGGACTTGTGGGTTCTTTAAATGAATCGCCGCAATTTTTTGGTACTCAGTCAGCGCTCGATCTAGCTGTCCGGCTCTTTCAAGAAGGTGTGCCATCTGCATGGCGTTACCGTAGTGGTCTGGGGCGAGGAGCGAGGCCTTCCGGTAATTATCGAAAGCGCTTTGGAAATTTCGGCGGCGCTCGAATGCCATACCTAGATGGTAATAGCTGGCGGCAAGATTGGGGTTGAGACGGACCGCTTTTTGTAAAGAGGTGATGCCCTCGGCAAGTCGCTTGGGGTCTCTGGCAAGAATGGCGCCCCGGTTGAGGTGTGCGACCGTGATTTTGGGATCTAGTTCAATGGCGCGTTGATAGCCTTGCAGGGCTTCGGAGGTGTTTCCAAGGCGCTCAAGGGCCAGAGCAAGATTAAAGTGAATCAAGGGTGCCTCTTCATGTTTGGTGAGAGCCTCGCGGTAGTAGGCAATGGAAGTTTTGAAATCCTCTTGATCTCCATAATGATTACCGATGCCTGAGAAGACTTCGGCATAAGCGAGGCTGGAGGCGAAAGCGGACTTGTGTGATTTGGCGAACTCGAGGCCTGATTGGATGAAGCCAGCTTCAATGAAATGATTGACGAGGCGACTAGTCGAATGACTCCTTGCCTGTCCGATCCAGGTTCCAGCATAGGGAAGGGAATTCTTAAAAATTGTCGCAGGATCCTGACGAGACAGTGATTTAGCGGTTGCAATAAGATGATCAACGGGAGCCGGGCCTCGATAAAAAGCGATGACCCGTCCGGCTGGGTCGAGTAAGAATCCGGAGGGGAGAGGGAGGGGTTCGTTTTGGGCGATGATGCGATTGGCGATGATTTGAAGTTGTTGGAGAAGGTCGGGGTGGGCGCGTTGGTGGGTAAGATTAAGGTTAATTTTTTTGAGGTAGGCCTTGGCGTCGCTGAAGGTGGAATTGTCGCCCTCGCCGAGTCCATTGACAGAGAGGGCGAGGGTGTTGATGCCGGCTTTTTTAAGTTGGGCGGCGTGTTGGGCGAGATCCTGAAATCCTGAATTGCAGGCGGGGCACCAGCTGGCCCAGAGGGTGAGAAAGAGGGGGCGGTTGTTTTTCGGGACGATGTTTTCTTTGACTCCCGAATCGTTGAGGGCGGTGAGTTGAGGGATGGGCATGGGCGCGCAGAGGCGGACCGCGGCTTGGGCGGAGGATGGGGGGAGGATGAAGGGTTTTTCGGGCAGATTGATGCTGCGTTTTGGGGGAGTCCAGGCGGTGGCTTTTCCGGTGCCTTGAGTGAGGTGGAACCAGACGTTTACTTTGAGGCCGGTGAAGATTTCAGATTTTCCGCCGGGCCAGTGAACCGTGAGACTGTCGATCGCTTCCGAATCGCCGAGGCCAAAGTGGAGCCATTTGCTGGATTGGCCGAGGAAACCTTCGCCGGCGCGGAGGCTGCGAAGGAGGGTGCGTGGGCCGGATTTGAGGATGACGCGAGCGCCGATGGCATCGTGATTGGAGTTGGTGCCAACGAGTCGGAGGGCAATGAAGTTAGAGGTGGGAGATTGGTTTTTTAAGAAGCGGAGGCGGGGGGCGGTGCGGTTGGCGAAGAGGAGATCGAGGTCGCCGTCTTGATCCCAATCGGAGCGAGCGACGGCGCGAGCGTCGTCGTAGAAATCGAATCCGCTGGTGGCGGAAGCGGTGGCGAATTGTCCGTCACCGGTGTTAAGGAAGAAGCAGTTTCGTTCGTGACCGCTGAGTGAGGCGCCGGAGTCGAGGAGTTCATTGATCTCATCGGTGCGCTGAAGAAAGAGGGCGTTGGGATCAGAAGCGAGGAGCGTTTCGGGAGCTTTGTCCGGGGTGATCGACATGACCTGTCGCCAGAGGAAACTTCACAAGTCATCTTCTTTTTTTCCAGTGACGAAGCCGTTTCCGACGACGAGGTCTTCGAGCCCGTCATTGTTGAGGTCGGCGAAGATGGAACCCCAGGCCCAGCGACCTTGTCGGGTCCCGGCGGTCATAGTGACGTCGGTGAAGGTGTCATTTTTGTTATTTATGAAGAGTGAGTTTCCCCGCGCAGTACGCTGGAGTTTTGCTTTGATTTCGCCAGGGGCGTGTCGTTGAAATTGATCTTGAAAGGCGATGCGATTCCCGGCGCCGGAGAACATGTTGCCGGTGTAGAGGTCGATGAAGCCGTCGGCATTGGCGTCGCCCCAGCAGACGGACATGCCAAAGGATGTGTCTTCGATTCCGGGAGCGGCGGCGTCGCTGGTGAAGGTGGCTTTGCCGGTTTGGGAGAGTTGGTTGCGATAGAGATTGTTTCGTCCGTAATCGTTGGCGACGTAGACATCGATGTCGCCGTCAGCATCCATGTCTTCCCAGGAGGCGGCGAAGCTGAAGCGGTAGTTTTCGGTCATCATGCCGGATTCCTTGGTGGCATCGGTGAATTTCATTCCGTCGTTGCGAAGAAGGATGTTTTGGCCGCCGTTGTTGGCGTCGTGGTAGGGGATGGGATAGGCGAGGGCGGAGGCGTCGCCGGGTTTTTGGTAGTAGACGCAGACGTAGAGGTCGAGGTCGCCATCGTTGTCATAGTCGGCGGAAGTGAGTGAGTAGCCGCCGGAAGCAATGCTGATGTTTTGGGTGAGAGAGAATTTCCCAGAGCCATCATTGGTGTAGACTAGGGTCGCGTATGGTGTCGTGAGGGCGAGGTCCTGGTCTCCGTCGTTGTCGAGATCGATGAGAAGGCATCCGCGGGTGGCGTTGAGAAGATCGACTCCGGAATCGGCGGCTACTTCTTTGGTGGATCCGTCTTTTTGTTGGAGGAAGAGTTTGTTGGGGACGGCGGCTGATTGGCAGAGGTAGAGGTCATCGAGTCCGTCGCCATTAACGTCGCCGACGGCGAGTCCGTTGTGGCCGAAGTAGTGCATGGAGAGGATTTTTTCGACGCGGCCCTGCCAGTAGTTAATGCCATGGCCGAGGTGGTCGGTGAGGTCGGGTCGGGACTCGAGAAAGGAACCAGTGGCGTCGGTGAGGAGAGGCTTTGGTTGGGCGCGGGTGACAAGTTCGCATTCCTCGAGGTTGATCGATTTAATTTTCGGATCTTCTCCTTCCCACAAGATTGACCAAGTCCCATTTAGTTCTCTTTTTTCGTCACTGAATGCAAAGAATTGTTTTGTTAAGGTCTGAAAACGGTCGAGCTTTGTGACGTTGAAAAGTTTAAATTTGAAGCGGGGAGAGTCGAAAGCCGTTGAGAGGGTTTGAAATTGCAAGAGAGGGTTTTGATCGGAATTGAGAGAGGTTCCAGTAGCAAGGCGTTTTACCTCAAGGTTAGGCCCTCCGTAGATTTTTTTGAGAGAGTCAATTGGAAGAAGTCGGGTGCTGAGGGCATTAGCTTTGACGAACGAGGTGAAGGATTCAGCGCTGGGCGTTTTAGGCTCACAGAGGAGAGATCCCAGTTCGTTGAGTTTCGCTTGTGCCGTGTTTGAGAAGGCTTCGGTGTCCCAGCCGTCCCGCTTTGGGTTGAGTTTTTCGGCGTGCCGGGCCTCGGTGGCACGGGTTTCCTTAGTCTCGATTTGTCCGAGTTCGATCGCATCCGAAGAAATGGAGAAAATAAGGAATAGATGGAAAGGAAAGAGACGCATGGACAAGGAGGGAATAGAAAACCGAAGAAGTCTTTGTCGAGGAAGGAATCGATCGGCTTACACGATTTAAAACAGCGACTTTGCAGGTGCGATAGAAAAGAATGCGAGATCGACCCGCCATTTCCCATCCAGTCGGGGTGATTTTGGATCAGTGAAATGTTAAAAGTATTTCAGGAAAGGATGTCATGAACGACGTGGCCGTGGACGTCGGTGAGGCGTCGGTCGATGCCGTTCTGACGGACGGTGAGGCGTTCGTGATCGATGCCCATGAGGTGGAGGATGGTGGCGTGGAGGTCGTAGCAGTAGGTGGTGCCTTCGGCAGTTTGGAAGGCGAGGTCGTCGCTCTGACCATAAGAGGTTCCGGCCTTGATGCCCGCTCCTGCCATCCAGGTGACGAAGGTGCCGCCGTTGTGATCACGGCCGTCGGCTCCTTGAGCGAAGGGGGTACGGCCGAATTCGGTGGTCCAGATGAGGAGGGTGTCTTCGAGGAGGCCACGTTGTTTAAGATCCTGAAGGAGGGCGGCGATGGGTTTGTCGACAGCAGCGGCGATGGGAGCAAGTTCCTTGGAAATGCTGCCATGGTTGTCCCAGTTGTTTTTATTTCCTTGGGGACCGCTCCAAACTTGCACGAATCTGGTGCC
>Ga0213868_10001560_pt1 | contig 22187 bp, 18 predicted proteins | sample PICome_9_FD_160087 | JGI IMG/M metagenome (GOLD analysis project Ga0213868, IMG submission 160087) | Coastal seawater microbial communities near Pivers Island, North Carolina, United States - PICO127 | ecosystem: Environmental > Aquatic > Marine > Coastal | place: USA: North Carolina...
CTCGAACAATGGCACGGCTTTCGCCGAGCCATCCCTGAAGATTGTTGAGCTGAATACCTGCGGCCACAGAGACAACTACTGTGCCTGGGCAGATTGAGCTGGCGAGGTCTGCTATCACAGCACCCATAACCTGAGGTTTGACAGCCATTATCACTATGTCAGCGTCAGCTACTGCGGCGTGATTGTCGGGGGTCGTGGCAATACCATAGGTTTCCTTGAGACGCTGACATTTCTCTGCGCCGCGATTGCCGACACAAATTTGCTGTGGCTGAAAGCCGTTGGCCAACATGCCGCCAATAATACTCGAGGCCATATTGCCACCGCCGATAAATGCGATCTTGCTCATTGCTGTTGCTCCCTTTTTCCAAATATATCAGTACCCACGCGAACCATTGTGGATCCCTGTGAAATAGCTGCCTCTAGATCTCCAGACATGCCCATGGAGAGGGTATCCAGTTTCTCTGAATTGTCCAGTGACTGATTGATCTGCTGGCGCAGTTCAGCGAGCTTTTGGAAGGCCGCCTGCTGTTCTTGGAAGCTGTTTTCTGCACGGGGTATGGCCATCAGGCCACGCAGCCGCAAATTAGGTAGCTGAGCTATCTGCAGTGCAATGGGCACCAGGCCATCTGCGTGAAAGCCAGACTTGCTCGGCTCATTGTCTATATTCACCTGCAGGCAGATATTCAGTGGCCCCAGTGATTCAGGACGCTGGTCACTGAGACGGGTGGCGATCTTTAGGCGATCGACACTGTGAACCCAGCTGAAATTCTCAGCCGCACTGCGGGTTTTATTGGATTGCAGAGGGCCAATAAAATGCCAACACAGATCTTCGGCTTTGAGTTCTGTGATTTTATCTAGGGCTTCCTGAAGATAATTCTCGGCAAAGTGGGTCAGGCCAGCGTCCATAGCCTGGCGAATATGTTCGACACTGCGGGTTTTGCTAACCGCTAATAAAAGTATCTCGCTAGGGTCGCGCCCGTATTCAGCTGCGCTCTGATCTATACGTTTGCTTACATCGTCAATGTTATTTTCAATCTTTGGCATATACTTATCAGGTTGTTGAGAGTTTAGGGGCATTTTAACAAGCAGTTTAACGGACCATTTATTGCCGCAAGGATTAAGCGAGAAAAGCATGGATATAACGGAGTTATTGGCCTTCAGTGCCAAAGAGGGGGCCTCAGATTTACATATTTCCGCAGGGCTGCCACCAATTATTAGAATAGATGGCGATGTTCGACGGATTAATCTTCCGCCCATGGAGCACCGCCAAGTCCACAGTTTGATCTACGAAATAATGAATGACAAGCAGAGAAGGGATTATGAAGAGTTTCTGGAAACAGATTTCTCTTTTGACGTGCCGGGAATTGCTCGCTTTCGTGTCAATGTGTTCTATCAAAACCGCGGCGCCGCAGCGGTATTTCGAACCATTCCCTCCAATGTATTAACCCTTGAACAGCTAGGGATGGGGGATATCTTTAAAAAGCTCGCCTTGATGCCAAGGGGATTAGTGCTGGTTACGGGTCCCACGGGCTCGGGCAAGTCGACCACCCTGGCGGCCATGGTGGATTACGTTAACGACAATCGCTACGACCATATCCTGACCATCGAAGACCCCATAGAATTTGTTCACCAAAGTAAAAAATGTCTGGTCAATCAGCGCGAAGTACATCGTGACACTCACGGGTTTACCGAAGCTCTGCGCTCGGCACTGCGTGAAGATCCAGATGTTATCTTGGTCGGTGAGCTGCGTGATCTGGAGACCATTAGGCTGGCACTGACCGCCGCCGAAACCGGTCATCTGGTATTTGGCACCCTGCATACCACCTCGGCGGCCAAGACCATCGATCGGGTGGTGGATGCCTTCCCCGGGGGTGAAAAGCCGATGATCCGGTCCATGCTCTCGGAATCCCTGCAGGCGGTTATCTCTCAGACCTTATTGAAAAAGATCGGCGGTGGCCGCGTGGCTGCTCATGAAATCATGATTGGCACACCGGCAATCCGCAATTTGATTCGTGAAGACAAAGTGGCGCAGATGTATTCCTCGATTCAAACCGGTGGAGCCCTGGGTATGCAAACTCTTGATCAGTGCTTACAAAACCTTGTGGGGCAGCGCTTGATCAGTGCCGAAGTGGCTCGTGAGAAAGCCAAAATGCCGGAAAGTTTTTAAGGAGAAAAACATGTCAGCCCAGACCTTTGAAAATCTGGTTAACTATATGGCCAAGAAAAAAGCCTCGGATCTGTTTATTACCGTCGGCCTGCCACCTTGCCTCAAGCTCAATGGCTCAGTGATGCCGGTGAGCAAGAACAAACTCTCTCAAAGGGATTGTGAAGAGTTTGTCCTCTGTACTATGAATGCCGAGCAGCAAATAGAATTCAAAAAAAATAAAGAGCTTAACTTTGCCGTGGTTAGCGAAAGTGCCGGACGCTTTAGGGCCAGTGCCTTCTATCAGCGTGGTGAGATTGGCATGGTGTTGCGACGCATCGAAACCGAAATTCCCTCCCCAGACTCACTCTTGCTGCCGCCGATTTTAAAAGAACTGGTAATGAACAAACGCGGCATTGTGATTTTTGTTGGCGCCACAGGCACAGGTAAATCCACATCCCTGGCTGCCCTGATTGGGCACCGCAATAAAAACAGTCGCGGACATATAGTGTCTATTGAAGATCCGATTGAATTTGTGCATGAGCATCAAGGCTGCATCATTACTCAGCGAGAAGTGGGTGTGGACACAGAGTCCTTTGATGTGGCGTTGAAAAATACATTGCGACAGGCGCCGGACGTAATTCTGATCGGCGAGATTCGCACGCCAGAAACCATGCAGCATGCCATTACCTTTGCCGAGACTGGCCATTTGGTGTTGGCCACTCTCCATGCCAATAACGCCAACCAGGCCCTGGACCGCATCAGCCACTTCTTCCCCGCAGATCGTCACGATCAGATGTGGATGGATTTGTCGCTAAATATGCGTGGGATTGTCGCTCAGCAACTGGTGCCCACTATGGAGGGAAAGGGCCGTCGCGCGGCGATTGAAATTTTGCTCAATACACCATTGGTAGCCGATGTTATTCGCAAGGGAGAGGTGCATAAACTCAAAGAGATTATGGGCAATTCCACTGAGCACGGTATGCAGACTTTTGATCAGGCTCTTTACGAGTTATATGCTGAAGAGCAAATTAGCTATGAGAACGCCATTGCCCATGCAGACTCAAAAAATGACCTGCGGCTGATGATTAAGATGCAGTCAGAAAACTATGTGGAGCAGCTTGGGGCCAGTGCGGATGATCTGTCTATCGAGGAAGATAATTCGAACAAGCTGCGCTGGTAGGCGGTCTTTTCCTAAGTGTTTTTAAAGACGTTAAGGGCTTTTTATAAGCTTAGGGTTTTTTAATCGCTCTTTATGGCGCAGTGCCGATCGACGGTGCGTCGAGCCAGCTCTGTAGAATTAGTGATGCAGCTATATGGTCAATTTTGGTTAAATCCTGAGTGCCTTGATCTCGGCCAATAGACTTGGCTTCCCGGCTGGTGAGGCGCTCATCAACCATTTCCACTTCAAGCGCAAAACGACCCTGAAGACGCCGAGCAAATTTACGTGCTCGATTGCTGAGGTCACTTTCACTGTCGTCCATATTTAACGGCAGGCCAACTACCACTAGATCCGGGCTCCACTCTTGTAAAAGTTTTTCTACCTGATCCCATTTAGGCATGCCGTCTACGGCTTTGAGTATGGTTAGGCCAGTGGCTGACGAGGTCAGAGTTTGCCCGCTGGCAACGCCGATCTGCTTGAGGCCAAAGTCAAAGCCCAGCAGTCTTTTGTGTTTGGTGGCCTCAGGCATGACCGGCCTGATGGGAAAGCATACGCAGATCTAAGCCAATGCTCAAAGCGGCAGCCGAAGCCCGTTTTGCGCAGTCTGTTTTAAAGATAATCTCGGCCTCCGCAGGGATTGTCAGCCAGTTATTTTCACCCAGCTCTCTTTCCAGTTGCCCGGCTTCCCAGCTTGAGTAGCCGAGAGTAACCAGAGAGTCTTTGGGGCCTTTGCCCAGGGCCATATCTGTGAGTATGTCCTTGGACGCGGTAAGGCAAACCTGATCGGAGATCATGACAGTCGACTCCCATTGCTGTTCGCAGTTGTCGTGCAAGATAAAGCCACGATCACGCTGCACTGGACCGCCATCAAATAGCAGTGGCCGCCCGCACTCGTCTTGGTAGTCGAGCTTTAGTTGATCAAATATAGCCTTCACTGGGATATCCATCTGCTGATTGATAATCAGCCCCATAGCGCCATCTGAGTTATGCTCGCAGATATAGACCACGGAATCCGAAAAGGTCGAATCCTGGAGGCCTGGCATGGCCAGCAAGAAATGATTTTTCAGGCTATTTATTTTTTTAGGTTTCAATGTCGTCATGGAAAGCAATATGGAGTCTTATTATCTCAAACTCAAGTGCTGAGGAAGATTAGTTTGTTGTTAGTACATTATTAGACTGATAGAGCCACGTGCGAATAATATGAATTTCATCGCGGTTGCGCAGCTCTTTGGGGAAGGATTTAAAGGGCGAAGCCAGTTGAACTGATCGTACAGCAGCTTGATCAAGAAGTCGCGATCCCGAGCCTTTTGAAACTTCAATACGCTTGATGCGACCGTCGGCAAGTAATACCACAACCAATTGCACCTGACCAAAAATGCCCTTAGAGCGAGCTTCTCTGGGATAATTTACATTGCCGATCTGCTCTACTTTTTCTTCAAAGTAATGCATGTAAGCTGCTGCATTTGCAGACTTGGCCGATACCGAGGTCATGCGCAACACCCGGGGTATTTTGTTGTATTCCTGTTTTAACCGGTCAAATTCCGCTTGCATGGATCCTCTATCAGCAGCGCCCCTGTCAGACTGCTGCTGATCGGCATTAACGGGTTCTTTGGATTTATCGGTTTCGCTATCACTATTACTATCACGACTTAAGATTGACTGCTCTGGAGAGTCTGAACGCTGCTGCGTAACTGCCGGCTGCTGTCCTTGGTTTTGAGGCTGTAGCACTTGCTGCTGATTATCAGCTCCCTGCTGATCGGTCTGGGCAATAAAGTCTGCTTGATCTGGCGCCTCGTCACTGGGCTGCTGGGCCAGGATGATATCCAAGGACGGGCTTGGGGGAGAGCCGGCTGGCATGGAAAAGCTCAAGCCGATTAGTAGTAGCACATGAGCAATCAGGGCTAATGAGAATGTCTTGCGCAGGCGTTGCTGGCTGGTATTCCAGAGCCCATCAGTTAGGCTATCCATAGCTTAGTCTCTTCAAAGCTTAGGCTCTCCATAGCCCGGGTTGCCCATAATCTGTTCGAAGTATAAGTAATCTCTATTAATCCCGCTGGTCCAGTCTTGCACTTATTGCCTTTATAAGACGCTCGCCAATCTGAGTGTCTTCAGCATTATCAATTTCGCGAATACAGGTCGGACTGGTGACATTAATCTCGGTGAGATAGTCGCCAATCACATCGAGGCCGACAAAAATAAGTCCACGCTCTTTTAATGTCGGAGCAACTTGCTGGGCAATCCATAGATCCCGCTCGCTGAGTGGCTGCACAATTCCTCGACCACCAGCTGCAAGGTTGCCGCGGAAATCATTGCCTGTGGGTAAACGTGCCAGGCAGAAGGGAATGATTTCGCCATCGACAACCAGGATACGTTTATCGCCCTGAGTGATTTGAGGCATAAATTTCTGCGCCATAATCGTCTCAGAACCGCACTTGGTCACGGTCTCTAGAATCACATTGAGATTTTGGTCGCCCTCTTTAACACGAAAAATAGAGGTGCCCCCCATGCCATCAAGTGGTTTGTAGACCACATCCTGATGCACGGCTAAGAAGCCCTTCAATCGCTCTTGATCGCGGCTGACTAATAGCGGTGGGGTGCACTGGGGGAATTCTGTGGCAAACACCTTCTCGTTGCAGTCGCGCAGACTCTGAGGCTTGTTAACCAATAGTGAGCCGCGGCGTTCCGCAGCTTCAAGGATATAGGTGGAATAGATAAACTCGCTATCGAATGGCGGGTCTTTGCGCATTACCAAGACATCCATCTCTTCGAGAGCAGCGTCTTTGCTGTCACCCAGTTCGAACCACTTATCTGCGTCATTAAATACTTTTAGCGGGCGCAGATGAGCTCTGGGCCCGCTATTGTCTATATAGAGATCAGACTGCTCCATATAAAAAAGATCAAATCCCTGTGCCTGAGCCGCTAGCAGGATCGCCAGAGTTGAATCTTTGTAAAAAGAAATGGATTGGATGGGGTCCATAATGACGCCGAGCGATGTGCCCATAAAATGACAGCCTTAGATTGATATTTGCGCTATAACTAAGTGTGGCAACTGATATGGCCGATGCCCTGAAAAATTCTGTGACCTATAAATCAATTATTTTACAAAGTTTAGAGGCTTGTGGATTATACATTACAAGTGTGTTTAAAATTCCATAACTTAAGTGATGTTGGCAATGCTTAAGGCGTTAAGTGGTTTTAAAATGGTGAAAATATGGATGTTAAGGGCCTTAAAGTCCTCGTCATAGATGACAGCAACACAATAAGACGTACCGCAGAAACCTTGTTGGCAAAAGCTGGCTGTGATGTCGCGACAGCGTCAGATGGTTTCGATTCCCTGTCGAAAATTGTCGATATCAAACCAGATGTCATTTTTATCGACATCATGATGCCGCGTCTCGACGGCTATCAGACCTGCGCACTAATCAAAAACAATCCCGAATATAAATCTACTCCAGTGATCATGCTGTCGAGCAAAGATGGCCTTTTTGATAAGGCCAAAGGCCGCATAGTCGGCGCTGACGACTATCTGACCAAGCCCTTCGGTCGTGCAGAATTACTCGATGTATTAGAAAAACATACCCAAAACTAACTAAAGGATTTAGAGGTTTTATCAAATGGCAAAAGTATTGATTGTGGATGACTCTCCTACAGAAACATATAAGTTGGCCAATATTCTCGAGCGCAATGGCTTTTCTGTACTCTCTGCAGATTCTGGGGAGCAGGGGCTTAATCTGGCCCGAGAAGAGCAGCCGGATGTGGTTTTGATGGATATAGTGATGCCTGGACTAAACGGCTTTCAGGCAACTCGGCAGCTTAGTCGCGGCAAGGAAACCCAGCATATCCCGGTCATTATAGTTACAGCCAAAAATCAGCAGGCAGATCAGGTCTGGGGTGAGCGTCAAGGTGCCAAGGCCTATCTGGTCAAGCCGATCGATGAGAAGCAACTAGTATCGGCAATTACCAATGTCCTAAATTAGGATCTCGCGCCGTGTCTAAAGTAAAGCAACTCTTTTCAGCCATTAGCAGTGTGGCTAGCCGATTCAGTGAATCGGTCCATGGCTTGCCTGCGCAAAAGCAGATCGTTGAGGCGCGCAAGTTAATTGCCTTTAACCTGCTCGGCCATAGCTACCTGATTCCATTAAATGAGGTGGGTGAGATACTCGAACTCCCCAAATCGACAAAGTTGCCCCGAGTAAAATCCTGGGTGACTGGCCTAGCAAATGTAAGGGGCCGTCTATTGCCAATTATCGATCTGGCTGCTTTTCTCGGTGGCTGCCTAACGAGTGCGGCGCGAGACCGGAGAGTCTTAGTGCTGGATATCAATAATGTCTATGTGGGTGTGGTGGTAGATGCAGTTCAGGGGATTAAGTCTCTCCCTGTGGATCAGTATCAAACAGTCTCTAGTCAATGCCCAATGGCCAGTTTTACCGATGGAGTCTTTGTCGAGGAAGAGCAATCAATGGCACTCTTTTGTGCTCGCAAACTGATTGAAGATGATCAATTTATGGCTGTAGCTATTTAGGATTTAAAACTTGCGGATTATTGATTTGAGTAACCCGAAAAAATAACTGCAATAAAGAATCAACATGGAGGATTATATGAGTACAACTACTAGCAAGGGATCGCTATTTCGCAGCCTAATTATCACGCTGGGGATTATCTGTATAGGTACTGCAGCATACAGTATTGTCGAAGTTAATCGGCAGGCAAAAAACGATCAAGCTAACATTCAGAGTATTGCCGACCTGCGAGTTAAAGCGCTGCGAATTACCAAGTTGGCCGACGATGCAGTAGCTGCGCGAGAGGAGGCTTTCGATTCTCTAACCGGCTTGAACACGCAGATGGAACGCGGCTGGAAAGCATTGCAGCAACGTCTCAACACTCAAAATGAAATCTCCCGTGGGAAAATCAAATTTGTCGCTGACAGTTGGGACAAGGTGCAAGAGGAACTAAATCAGTTAGCTGACAGCCGTGAACCGGTTATTTTTGTATCCACTGTTGCCCGTAAGCTAAACGAAACATTACCCCAAGTGCAGGATCATGCCGGTCAGGTTGTAGACGCACTGATCGCCCAGGCCGCCCCTGCGGGCCAGATCGCTATTGCTCAAGAGCAGCTCTGGTTGATCGAGCGTATTGGTCGCAATATTGACAAGATGATCCTCGCCAGCGGTGATGCCAATGTAGCTGCCGATCAGTTTAAAGCGGACTCCAATATCTTCCGCGATACTTTGGACTCCATGAAAAACGGTAACTTTATTCTAGGTATTACCAAGGTAACCAATAAAGAAGCTCTAGCCAGCATTGGGCAGATTCAAGAATTATTCGATGTGGTTGCCAATGATATTGACCGTATCTATAACTCGGCTAATGATCTGTCCACCGCGCGCCAGTCTGCTGAAGCTCTGCTTGCTGATGTGCCTGTGTTATTAACCCAACTCGACGATTTAGATAACACCGTCGCAGATTTAGCTGACTCCGAGCAGCGTCTATTTAATGATCTTACAAGTCTAGCTGCCGTCGCCGGATTCTTCACTGCGCTGGTAATCCTAGGCTTTATTAATTTCACAGCTACCCGCCGCAATTTGATTGAATCTGAGCAGATCAAAGATAAAAACCAACAGGCGATCTTGCAGCTCCTTGACGATATCTCGGATCTGGCAGATGGAGATTTGACCGCGGAAGCAACGGTGACGGAAGACTTTACAGGTACCATTGCCGACTCGATTAACTTCGCAATCGGCGAGTTGAGAAGTCTGGTGGAAAACGTCGCGAGCTCCTCCGAAAAACTAACCGGATCTGCCGATGCTACTCGTGCCACATCCTTACAGTTGGCCGAGAGCGCCGAGCATCAGGCTCAGGAAATTGCCGGCGTATCAGCAGCGATTAATGAAATGGCCATCACCATTGATCAGGTCTCCTCCAACTCTGCTGAATCAGCAGCGGTTGCGGAGCGATCTGTATCCATCGCCAAAAATGGTTCGCAAGTGGTGCGCAACACCATTGAGGGGATGGATACCATTCGCGAACAGATCCAAGACACCTCAAAACGGATTAAACGCCTGGGCGAAAGTTCTCAAGAAATTGGCGATATAGTCTCGCTAATTAATGAGATTGCAGAACAAACCAATATTCTCGCTCTAAACGCTGCTATTCAGGCCGCAATGGCCGGTGAAGCCGGTCGTGGTTTTGCGGTAGTAGCCGATGAGGTTCAGCGGCTTGCTGAGCGCTCGGCGACAGCTACTAAGCAGATCGCAGGCCTGGTAAAAACTATTCAGAGCGACACCAATGAGGCGGTGAGCTCCATGGAGCAAACTACAGCCGAAGTGGTTAAAGGTGCTGAACTTGCCCACAGTGCGGGTATAGCCCTGGAAGAAATTGAAACTGTATCAACCAACTTGGCTGAGTTGATTCAGGATATTTCAGAAGCGGCAAAACATCAGGCAACCACCTCTGGGCATATTTCTAACACCATGAACGTGATTCAGGAAATTACCTCACAAACCCTATCCGGTACAAACGATACGGCTACCTCCATTGGTGAGCTGGCAGAGATGGCTGTAGAAATGAAGCACTCGGTGAGTGGATTTATTCTCCCCGATTCGAATAAAAATCTATCCCCCAGTACTGCTGAAGAAGTGCCCTTGGCATCCGAACAAGAGCTCGATGACGACCAGTTGGGTGCTTTGTTTGCTGTCGCAACTGACCAAGAATCCGATCACGCCAAGGAGTCAGCTGGCAGCAATGATGAACAAGGCTTAAATCTAGATTTTGTTGCTAGCGCCGATATGGAACAGGACTTCAATGAAGATCTTGAGGTCGACATTGAAGATCCAGACGAGCTTTTACATCTAGAAGAATTCGAGGCTGAAATTGAAGCAATGCTCAGTGATGGGGACGATAAAAAGACATAGAAAAATCGTCGACTAAATAGGGCTTATTAAGTGGCTATCAAAGCAGATCAGGCGCGCCTTCAGAACAGTGAGTTTGGGTATTTCGATATCTGGAAAACCGCTATCGAAGAGCGCACCGGGGTCCAGATTAGCGCTGATCGAGAGCGCGTCTTAGGGAGCTTGCTCAATCGAAGAATGATCGAGCTAGATCTCCTCGATGTTGACGAATATTTAACCCAAGCTCTAGATGTCACCAGAGGTGCCGAGGAATGGAGCGGACTAGTGGACAGCTTGCTGGTTAAAGAAACTAGCTTCTTTCGACATGCTCCCTCATTTGACTATGTCGCCCAGTGGGTTAAAGAGACAGTTACTGCCCCCGACTTTGCTGGGCCGCTGTGGCTTTGGAGTCTCGGCTGTTCGACCGGTGAAGAAGCCTACTCACTGGCGATCACCGTTGACCGAGCTATGCGTGGTTTGGGCTGTGAGGCAGGCTTTGGCATTATCGGCACAGACATCAGTAATCAAGCCATTTCTCAAGCTCGACGTGGCATATATCGCGGGGCAAAAATGAATGCGCTTGACAAGCCTACAAGGGCGGCTTACTTCGACCAAGTTGGCAAGCAGCTGTGGCGTATAAAAGCAGATTTAAGACGCCGAGTTTGTTTTTTGACGAGCAATATATTGGCTGATAAGTCGCCTCTGATAGGGCGTAAAATGCATCTTATTTACTGTCAGAACATGTTGATTTATTTTCGTCGCTGGAAGCGCCGAGAACTGGTTAATCAATTAACTGATCATTTAGACAGTCGCGGTTGTCTGATATTGGGCTTGGGCGAATTGGCAAATTGGACACCAGAGGGATTATCGCGAGTTGCGCCGCGAGTTGTTCAGGCATACACCAAAGTTGAGACCGTTGAACAGGGAGAAGCTCTATGAGCGACGTTCAAATCAAAAGAATCAAGACATTCACCGGGCTTGAATGGCTAATTGGCGAAATTGAAAATAGTCTGGATGCTGCCTTTAGTGAGCTGGAAGCGTTCACTCAAAATGATAGCGATGAAACTAAAATACGATTTTGTATTGGCCACCTGCATCAAATAACCGGGCCGTTTAAAATATTAGAATACGAAGGCTGCATTTTTTTAGTTGATGAAATGGAAGCTCTAGCCCAGGCTATTATTGACAAAAAAGTGTCCAATATTAATGAAGCCTGTGAAATTTTGGTTCAGGCAATTGTCAAACTACCCATCTACCTTCGACAGATACTATCTAATCGTGAAGACCGCCCGGAGACACTAATTTTATTGCTCAATGACTTGCGTGCAGCTCAAGGGCGATCTCTAGTTTCGGAGGGCGTTTTATTTTCACCAGATATAACCAGCCTAAAAAATCTAGATGAAAATCGGCCCGCTTATAAGCCGAATTCCGCAACCAGCGATATGATAAAACGTCTGCGCCAGGTCTATCAGCTATCCCTCATTAAAGTAATAAAAGATCAGGAAAAAGCCGCCAACTATTTGAATATCGAGAAAGTTCTGCAGCGTATGCAAGAGCTTTCTAAACATAGCTGGAGGGAATATCTTTGGTCTGTGTCCGGCGAAACCATAAAATTAGTCGCTTCCGGTGAAATAAAATTTAGTCTGGCACTGAAGAAACTTTTTCGAACTCTGGATACCCAGCTCAAACTCCAAGCCAAGGAAGTTGCTGCGGGGGAATGTAGTGCTCCAGAGTACGCCCTATTTAAGAATCTGCTTTATTATCTGACAACAATCCAACCGTCTTCTATTGCATTAAAGGCTGTTTGGAAAAACTATAATCTCGCTGAAGCATTCCCCACTGGAACCATTAATCCGGAGCATGGACGCTTGGTGCCACAATATGATCCGTTGGTCGTGCGCTCCCTAGTTGTGGCGATTCAAGGTGAATTGGCTACCGTACGCTCAGCCCTGGAACGGTTTTCAATCGAGGGCGGGCTCTCGGCTGACAACGTCAGAGAGGCTCTGCCAGTATTGGCCAATATGGCTGACACTCTGGCTCTAGTGGGGCAGGGAAAGCTGCGCGATGCAACCACTAATGTTGATGCCAGATTACAGAAAATATTCTCTTTACAAGGCTTGGGAATCGAAGACCATGATCTTGCCGATGCCGTTCAAAGTCTTGCGGAAATAGAATTAGCCTTAAATACCTGGGCAGCCAGTCCTGGCAAATTTTCAGGTACCGTAGACTTGGAAAGTCAACAGAATCAATTTGAATTTGACAGCGCCAGTCAGGTACTTTTAGCCGAGTCTCGCACTGGTATTGAGCGTATAAAAGAAGCTGTTGTTGGCTTTATAAATTCCCAATGGGATTTGCAATTGCTCTCTCATGTGCCTGGCATGTTCAACCAGCTGCAAGGGGCCCTGCAGATTATAGGATTGACACGAGCAGCATCGGTTGTGGCTGGCTGTACAAGCTATGTTGAAAAGCTTATTGCAGAAGAGAGCCGTCAAGTAGAGTGGCATGCTCTAGATACCTTCGCTGATGCAATCACTATTGTCGAATACTATCTAGAACAGTTTTCGACTAATAATGACAATGATAGTTATGTCAAACAAGATGATGTTTTGGTTGCGGCAGAAGAGAGTATTTACTCGCTTTTACAGGACGATTCGCCGGAACAGCCGCCGGTACAAAAAGTAGTTAAGGAAGTGGGCTTGCATCTTGTGCCTGCAGAAATTAGCCAGGATATGGTTTTACTGGAAGAACCGCAGGGTCCTATTGCCAGACCCAATGAAAATCAAAACGACGATCAACGCAAAGAGCAAAGTTCGGAACCACTGTCTGACAATTCTCCACAGCCTTATCTCGATTCGGCGGAACAGGACGATGAATATATTGTTGATCCAGAAATAATCGAAATCTTTGTCGAAGAAGCTGATGAAGTTCTCGAAACTTTGACTGCATTATTACCCCAGTGGAAAAGTCAGAGTCAGGACGAGGAATTAATTGCGACTGCCCGGCGTTCATTTCATACCTTAAAGGGCAGCGGCCGGATGGTCGGCGCTATGGCTATCGGAGATCTAGCCTGGGCCATTGAAGAGCTATTGAATGGCGTCACCAATGGGCGTTTAAAGTGCACTGAGATGATCGTTGATCTAGCCGAAATTGCGGTTGAATCAATTGCGCGAATGATTCCAGCCTTTTCTGCGAATCAGCCAGACGAAAACTCAGAGCAGCGTGTTATAGCTATTGCCGAAGCGGCGAAGTCACTCGCCAACGAAGAAGCTATGAGCCCACTAGCCGCTGCATTATTTGGCCTCAAAGACAGTTCTGATATGGAGTCAGAAGAAAACGTTGAGGTTCAGGCGCTTGATATTGAACAACCCATTATTGGTGCTGAAGAACTCGATGCTAAAGAGCTGGGGACTGAAGAGACTAGTAGTGAAGAGGCCGGTAATGAAGAGGCCGGTAATGAAGAGTTTTGTGCTGAGGAGCCCGGCACTGAAAATCTCGAAAATCCGAGAGAGACTCTCAACGATTTAGGTGGTTCTAATAGTGCTGGGGCGGCCACTGAAGAAGGCGCAAGCAAACAGCAGATTGTCGAGCAACAGAGCCCAATTGACGGCCAGTTAGAGGCTCAACAGTTTAAGGATGAGGGAGAGCACGAAGCCATACTGTTAGAGATTTTTGTCAATGAAGCTCAGGGCCATTTAAAAACCATTGATGATTTTGTTTTGCAAACTCGCAGCTCCGCGCCACTCTATAAAGCACCCTCCCTCGCTCTTCAGCGAGCACTGCACACCCTAAAAGGGACTGCAGAAATGGCCGACTTTTCTGAGCTGAGTGAGTTGGTTACGCCTCTTGAAGAATTTGTTAAAGAATTACACCACCATCAAATTTGTCTCGATGAAGATATAGTCCACCTAGTTGAAGATGCGGCAGATTTTTTCCGTGCCATTCTTGCGCGTATGACAGGTGGTGAGCTAGTTGAGTTGCCAGGGCTGCCGCTGTTCCGTGCGCGTTTGTTAGAGTTGCGAGATAAAGCCGTTGGCCATCTATTGCGCGGAGACAATCGCGATAATGATGGCAAGGATTTTTCCGCAGTTAAACGACTGATGGCGGAGGGTCTGCTAGCACTGCAAAATTATCCTGCGCTGTATGATTATTTGGAGTGTCAAACCGCACCTCCGAGAGTAGTGTTCAATGAGCTTCTGACTGATCTAAAAGTCATTCAGGAACAGCTTGTGGATGCTGATATTGGGCCGATTTTAGAACTGGCTGGACTGATGACGCCGATTTACAGGCTATTACTGGATTTAGGTTCGGTACCTACTCAGGCTGTTATAGGTGGATTAAAAGAGAGCCATGAATATCTATTGAATCTCTTTGATATGCTCGCGGCGGATCAGGATTTAAGTTCACTATCTGAGGTAGACAAAAAGCGTTTAGCGGATATAGAAGAGCAACTTACTGAACAGTTGGCTAAAAAGGCTGAGCTAACTAAGGTCTCCGAAGATCAAGCGCCCATTCCAAGCGCAGCGAAAGAGCCTGCCGAGACATTTTCTGCCGAGGTTCTCTCTGTTGCGGAGCGGCCTGTTAAAGAGCAGTCTGGGGATGATCAAGCGGCAATATTCGATGAGTCTGAATTAATATTGCCAGAAGAAAATATTGACCAGCCATTGATAGACATGGACTGCAGTGAGGAGAGCTTCGAAGACCTAGATAAAGTTGAGAAAATAACTGACGCTGTCGCCAGCTCAATGTCACTGGTCGATATAGAACTGGACAATGAAATCGTCGGCGTCTTTGTGGAAGAGGCAGATGATATTGTCAGTCATATTGAAGAGTTGGTGATGGCCTGGCAATCCAGTCCCAAAGAGATTGAACTGGCTGATCGACTCAAGCGCGATCTGCATACCTTAAAGGGTGGTGCGCGGATGGCTGGGTTTAACGGGTTGGGCGATCGAGCCCATGCCATCGAATCTCTAATCGACGACACCAAAGATTATAATAAACGCTTTTTTAAGACGATTATTTCACATCAAGAAATGCTGGTCAGCGTCTACGATATTGTTCGGCAGATGGCCCTGGGTGGAGATATCAAAGCACTGCAACAACAGCTGGTTGATTTTGAGCAAGGCGACCTGGCGGGTATCAGTAGCCTTGCTGATAAACAGGGCGAGAGTGACAGTCAGAATGGGTTCGACTCTGGCGCTGACTTTATGAAGTCCCTAGTGATCCCCGAGACGGACGAGCCTGGAGGGGCGGCGCAATTAACTCCCGATTCCTCGAGTGCCAAAAAGAAGCCTGCTCTTGACCAGAATGCCATTCAAGGTGAAATCAAAGAGGTTGTTCGAATTGGTGCCGAGGTGCTGGATACTCTGGTCAATTTGTCTGGGGAAAATATTATTTTCCGCGGCCGCGTCGAAGAGCAGCTCAGCGAGTTCACTCAGTTTCTCGATGAAATGGATGCCACAGTCGATCGTCTCCAGGGACAGGTTAGGCGCCTGGGTACTGAAACCGAAGCGCAGATTGATTATCGCCGGGAGCAGATTGAAGCCTCTGGTGAGGCAGATAACTTTGACCCGTTAGAGATGGATCGCTATTCACACTTACAGCAGTTGACTGGATCGCTGATGGAGTCCGCGTCGGATTTAAACGATCTTAAAGAGACGCTTAATGAAAAATTAATTGGCACCGAAACTCTGCTGTTACATCAGTCGCGGATCAATACTGATCTGCAAGAAGGATTGATGAAAACTCGCATGGTGCCCTTCGCCAGAATTGTTCCGCGACTGCGTCGCATTGTTCGGCAGGTAGGCATAGAGCTGGGCAAAAAAGTTGAATTGCGCATGGACAATATTCAGGGGGAAATGGATAGGTCTGTTCTTGATCGGATGGTCGCCCCACTGGAGCATATGATTCGCAACTCGGTTGATCATGGCATCGAAAGCGAAGCCGAGCGCTTGGAAGCGGGCAAGCCTGCCAGTGGCAGTATTGTTATTACTACTTACCGGCAGGGTGGCGATATCGTTATCCACTTGGCTGACGATGGTCGCGGTTTAAATGTAGAGAAGATTCGTCGCCGTGCCCTAGAGAAAGATTTAATCGCAGAGGATGCTGCGCTATCAGCCTATGAAATTTCCCAGTTTATTTTTCATCCCGGTTTTACAACCACCGACTCGGTGAGCCAGATATCTGGCCGTGGTGTCGGGCTCGATGTGGTCAATAGTGAAGTGCGCCAATGCGGTGGTCGGGTCGATATTGAAACCTCTGCGGGTTTTGGTACAAAGTTCACCATCGTCTTACCCTTTACATTGTCGGTAAACCGCGCGCTGATGATTAATGTCACAGGCGATCATTACGGTTTGTCGCTCAACTCAATTGATGGCGTTCATTTTATGCCTCGCAGTGCGGTTGATGAGGCCGTGGCCAATGGCAGTGTGATTAACTATGCCGGTTCGGACTATGAACTCTGTTACCTGGGAACCTTACTCAATCCGGAGATATTGAAGCGCCCTGATAGTCTAGGCGAGGATGCTGCGCTAGTGCTGTTCCATTCGGATAACCGACGCTTTGCAGTGCAGGTTGATGAAATTATTGGTACTAAAGAAATTGTCGTGAAGACTCTTGGCTCTCAGTTTTCCAGCGTTCCAGGATTGGGCGGCGCGACTATCTTAAGTGATGGCCAGGTGGTGGTAATTATTGATCTCAATGAATTAGCGCGAGTTTCCATTGTTGATCTGCCACGTATTGGTCAGAGCGGGGAGAAGGCACTTGAGCATGAATCGCGCTCAATCAATGAGGTCACAACCAGCATATTAGTAGTGGACGATTCGGTTACGGTGCGAAAAGTCACCAGTCGTATTCTGCGGCGTCAAGGCTATAGAGTGCTGACCGCCAAAGATGGCATTGAAGCCTTAAAGGCAATGCAAGATGAGATTCCCGCCGTCATTCTGTTAGATATTGAGATGCCGCGCATGGATGGTTTCGAGGTTGCGAGCCGGGTTCGTGCCAGTGATGAGCTGCGCAATATTCCGATTATTATGATTACCTCACGAACCGGCGACAAGCATCGGCAGCGCGCTATGGAACTGGGTGTCGACCACTATATGGGCAAGCCTTACCAAGAGGAACATTTGGTGGAAACATTGGACGAGTTGCTTTCCACCCAAATCTAGAGGCAACCTATGAACCAGCCAAAGGCGAAAGAGAAAGCGCAGGGTAAGATGAAAAATGTCTGGTTGCTGGGCGCTTCTACCGGAGGCCTGCAGGCGATACGTCAGTTTCTAAGTCAAATTTCTCCGCGGGATGATCTGGCTTTCGTCTATGCTCAACACATAGGGGTGCAGCAGGTCGGGGTTTTATTGAAGATGATAGAAACCCATGCAGGCTGGCCGGCAAGAGTACCCTCTACTGGAGAGTTTATAAAACCTGGGACAGTAACTGTAATATCTCCAGAGTTTGAGACCCGAGTGAGCCGGCAGGGTTGGATACTGCGCTTCGCATCCTCTTGGCAGGGTCATTACGCGCCATCCATCGACCAGCTAGCCAATCGCCTGGCTCTGTTGTACAGGCGCGATTGTGGAGCCATTATATTTACCGGCATGGGTGACGATGGGGCTCGGGGCTGTCAGTCGATCAAACAGTATGGGGGGCAGGTCTGGGTTCAGGAGCCGGCTTCTTGCACAGTGGCGGCCATGCCTCAAGCAGTCATGGAGCGCTGTAACCCCGATTTTATCGGGACGGTTAAAGAGCTTGCTCAAAGACTAAATACGGATGTTGTTCATATGGAGGCTTGTAGCCAATGAGTTTGTTTTTTCTAGATCAAAAAAATCCTATTGCTCAGGTCGACTGTCTGTCAATTAACACAGGGCAATCGAATCTATTGGTTCCCATGCCCGTCATTGCCGAGATTATTCTCAATCAGGAGCTAATCGCCGACGAGGAAAAACCCCAGTGGATGTGTGGCTGGATTAAATGGCGCAATCTCACTATCCCGCTGATTGATTTTGCGGCACTGCAGCAGGCAAAACCCTGGACAGATTTTGGCAGCAGTATGCGGATTGTTGTGCTCAATAGCCTGGTCGAAGGGCATGAACATCGCTACTACGCGATTATTTGCAAAGGATTTCCCCATACTATTAGAGTTGAAGAAGACAGCGCTCTATCCGCTCAGGACGAAGTGGAAATCGCCACCTGCATCAGTCTAAGCTTTGACCTTGATGGCCAGCATTTGGACCTGCCGGATTTTGGAGAGATTGAAGCCCATCTGCGCACCATTCCTCAAAACCCGTAATTAATTTCCCGAGCAAAATTCCCCACTTTGTGTCCTCTCAGGGTGGGTGACCTGCCGTCCACAGATTAGTAGTATTAAGCAGCCTGCCTCAATGTTAGGCTTGGCTCTAAATCTGATAATAACAATTAAAAAACCATAATAGGAAAGACACCTTGAGGAACAGAGCATGAATGGCTTAATGATGGACTCCCAGCTGACTATAACGTCAATAATGAAACACGCTGACCTAATTAACGGAAAGAGCGAGATTGTTTCAGTAACCGGCGACAATCCGCTGCATAAATATACCTATAAAGACGCCTTCCGCCGTGTACGCCAGATGGCTAATGCTTTGCAAAAGGTGGGTTTTCAGCCGGGAGACAGGATTGCCACACTGGCTTGGAACGACTACCGTCACTTTGAGCTCTATTACGCAATTTCTTGTTCAGGGCAGGTTTGTCATACAGTTAACCCGCGTCTTTTCCCTGAGCAGATCGACTTTATTATCAATCATGCCGAAGATCAGTTTATTTTTACTGACCCCATGTTTGTTCCTCTATTGGAGCAGCTTCAAAATAGCCTTTCCACCGTTAGAGGCTATGTAGTCATGACTGATGCGGCAAATATGCCTGAGACCAGCCTTGCAAATGCGTACTGCTACGAGACCTTTATTGAAGGAGAGTCAGATAGCTTTGACTGGCCAGAACTAGAGGAGAACAGTGCCAGCTCCATGTGTTACACCTCTGGCACCACAGGCAACCCTAAGGGCGTTCTCTACAGCCATCGCAGTACGGTTTTACACTCCATTGTTGGCTCAACGCCAGACGTGATGAACCTCGCCTCGAAAGATGTGGTGATGCCCATAGTGCCAATGTTCCATGTTAACGCGTGGGGAACAGCCTACAACGGTCCAATGGTTGGCGCCAAGCTGGTATTCCCGGGCCCAAAAATGGCCGATGGTGAAACACTGACCAATCTAATTAACTCAGAAAAAGTTAACTATTCCCTCGGCGTGCCCACTGTTTGGCTGGCCCTGGTGGGCTACCTCAATGCCACAGGAAAAACTATTGAGACGCTTAAGTCTGTAGTCTCTGGTGGCTCTGCCTGCCCGCTGTCGCTGATGCAGGAAATGGAAAAGCACGGCGTTATGGTACATATGGGCTGGGGTATGACTGAAATGAGTCCTCTGGGATCTTATAATCGACCCCAGGAGTGGATGAAGGATGGCACCCAGGAGGAGCAGGACACCCGGCGTGTTCGTGCCGGTCGTGTGGTCTTTGGTGTCGAAATGAAAATTGTCGATGGCGACAACAACGAGCTACCCTGGGATGGCGTTGCCTCCGGTGTCTTGCTTGTGAAAGGCCCCTGGGTCTGCAGTGGCTACTATCGTCTTGATGATAAGCCCGCAGTAGACGCAGACGGTTGGTTCAATACTGGTGATATGGCGGCCATAGACGAACAGGGCTATGTGACCATTACTGACCGCATCAAAGACGTTATTAAATCTGGTGGTGAGTGGATCAGCTCTATTGATGTGGAGAATGCCGCTATGGCACACCCAGATGTTCAAGAGGCGGCAGTCATTGGCGTCTCGCATCCCAAGTGGACTGAGCGGCCGCTATTGATCGTTATTCCTGTGGAAGGATCTACCCCTGATAAAGACGCCATACTGGCTTCTCTCGAGGGTAAGATCGCCAAATGGTGGACACCTGAAGACTGTGTTTTTGTCGAAGAGATTCCGCATACAGCAACCGGAAAGATCAGCAAGAAAGATTTGCGCGATCAGTTTAAGGATTATGTCTACTCTTGAGTGTCAACCGATTGGCAGGGTCTGGCGTTACTTAATGAGCTCTACTAAATAGACTCTACCAATTTAAACAAGAGGAAAGTGTATGCGTAATCTACTGGTTTTTACTCTGCTGGCTGTGTTTTCACTGGCGGCCTTGGCCGATCACCACGGCGGTGATAATGATGGCAAGGCTCGTCACCATAAAGGCATTTTCAAACAGGCTGATCAAGATGGTGATGGTGCCGTCTCTACTGAGGAGCATGAGCAAGCTCTAGAGAAAATGGCGGATAAGCGTCGTGAACGCTTCTCGAAAATGGACAGCGATGGCAATGGGTCTCTCACTCAAGAAGAAGCTCGTGCGGCCAAGCAGGAGCGCCGCGAGAAAATGAAAGAAAAGCATCAGCAAAAACACAACTAAACCGCAATAAGTTGTCAGTCGAGAAAAGACCACCTGGAAACAGCTGGTCTTTTTTCTTTTGGGCTTTTCTTGAAGCTCAGGTCCCTTTGATAGGCAAAGTATTTGCACCCCATACCGAAGTCCCGCATGATTACGCCTGAATTGACTTCTGGTGTTATATGACTGAATTTTTGATTGCTCCATCCATCCTATCTGCCAACTTTGCCCGCCTCGGCGAAGAGGTTGATGCGGTTCTTGAAGCCGGTGCAGATGTTGTCCATTTTGATGTTATGGACAACCATTATGTGCCCAATCTGACGATCGGACCTATGGTCTGTAAAGCACTGCGTGACCATGGTGTCACCGCCCCCATCGATGTGCATCTGATGGTGCAGCCTGTGGATGATTTGATCCGCATGTTTGCCGATGTTGGCGCAACCTACATTACCTTCCATCCCGAAGCCTCCAATCACGTCGATCGCTCGCTGCAGCTGATTCGCGATCTCGGCTGCAGGGCCGGCTTGGTCTTAAATCCAGCAACCAGTCTAGAAACCGTGCGCTGGGTGATGGATCGAATGGATATGTTGTTACTGATGTCAGTCAACCCGGGTTTTGGTGGTCAGAAATTTATTCCGGCTACACTGAATAAACTAGCGGCAGCGCGTCAGCTGATCGATAGCAGTGGCCATGATATTCGTCTAGAAATTGATGGCGGTGTCACGGTAAAAAATATCCGTGAGATCGCTGCGGCCGGAGCAGATACCTTTGTCGCCGGTTCGGCAATCTATGGCGCCGATGACTATGCTGAGGTTATCGCTAAGATGCGCAGCGAATTGGCACAGGCATAAAGAGCCTGCAGCGTTTAACACGCCTTCAGCGAATAAAGTGCCCACAGCGAGTGAAGAGCAAGGGTAATTGATAATCTTTCGCACGGACGGTTGTCGCATCGGTGCAAATGCTTACAATAGCAACTTAAATTTCGGAGATAGTACGTGAAAGGTTCGAGTTCTAAACAGTTTGACAGCAATTGTCACAGGTGGCGTTGGCGCAACTAGAGCCATTGAGGCGTGCTGACGTCTGCACCACCACATTCTGTTAAAGAACAAGGATCCTATTATGACACCCGAAAAATTTGCCGAATTAGCCTGCCAAGAATACAACCGTATTCCCGTTACCCGCGAAGTGCTGGCTGATCTAGAAACCCCCCTTAGTGTTTATTTAAAGTTGGCTTTTGGGCCAAACTCCTACCTATTTGAATCAGTGCAGGGCGGCGAGAAGTGGGGCCGTTATTCTCTGATAGGCCTGCACACCTCCACGGTTCTCAAAGTCTTCGGTAGCCGACTGGAAATTATTCGCGACGGCAAGCCTATGGTTAATCGTCAGACCAGTGATCCCCTGGCTGAGGTGGAGCGATTCCGCCAGCTATTTAGTATGCCCGACCTGCCAAACTTGCCGCGATTTACTGGTGGCCTAGTGGGCTACTTTGGCTATGACACCGTGCGTTTTGTGGAGCCTAAGTTAGCCCATAGCGCCCCCCCAGACGCACTGG
>Ga0213868_10001566_pt1 | contig 22150 bp, 16 predicted proteins | sample PICome_9_FD_160087 | JGI IMG/M metagenome (GOLD analysis project Ga0213868, IMG submission 160087) | Coastal seawater microbial communities near Pivers Island, North Carolina, United States - PICO127 | ecosystem: Environmental > Aquatic > Marine > Coastal | place: USA: North Carolina...
TTTAACCCTGACCAATGCCGCCAATGGCAATGACAATACCTTTACCACCGAGGTAATGCATGAATATATGCAAGCCTTTGACAGAGTTGAAAGCTATCAGGGCAACAGCGCACTGATTATCACCTGCGAAGATGAAAAAACCTTTAGCACAGGGATTAATCTAGCCTGGCTGGGCGAGCAAACTGCTCAGGGACAAGCGGATCTTATGCAGGCTTTTCACAAAATGCTCTGCCGCTTTGCACTGATCAACATTCCGACTATTGCCTGTATCAATGGCAACGCCTATGCCGGCGGTGCGATTCTCGCGGCTGGTGCCGACTTTAGATTGATGCGTGAAGACCGCGGGCGTTTCTGTTTTCCAGAGGTCAATATACCGCTGCCATTTACCCCGGTTACCAGAAGCCTGGTAAACCTGCTGCCCAACAAACAGGCGCTGAAAAACATGCTACTTACCGGTATCGCCTACACAGGTATAGAGGCCGAGGCACTGGATATTGTCGACAGTATTCACCCGCAGGATAAATTGCAGGAATCCGCGTTTAAACTGGCGAAAATGCTGGCGACAAAAGATCGCGCTATCTACACGACCATTCGCAATGATATGCGCCCGGAAATACAGACATTGCTTAATGAACTGACAGGCAAGACATAATACTTTTAGTGGAGAAACACCTATGGCTACAAACCTATTTGATTTAAGCGGTAAGATCGCATTGGTCACTGGCGCAAGCCGCGGCATTGGTGAAGCTATCGCCAAATTATTGGCCGAACAAGGCGCCCATGTGATTGTCTCCAGCCGCAAAATTGATGGCTGCCAACTGGTTGCCGATAAAATCAACAATGCCGGCGGTAGCGCCGAAGCACTGGCCTGTCATGTGGGTAATATGGAACAGATAGAAAATACCTTTGCCTTTATTAAAGAGAAATTTGGCAAGCTGGATATTCTGGTGAATAACGCCGCCACCAATCCCTACTTCGGCCATATTCTCGACACTGATCTCGGCGCCTACTCAAAAACAGTCGATGTCAATATTCGTGGTTATTTCTTTATGTCCATTGAAGCGGGAAAGCTGATGCGCGCCAATGGCGGTGGTGCAATTGTAAACACGGCATCGGTCAATGCACTGCAGCCGGGAATGGCCCAGGGTATCTACTCAATAACCAAAGCAGCAGTGGTTAATATGACCAAGGCATTTGCCAAAGAATGTGGTGAATTTGGTATTCGCATCAATGCACTGCTGCCCGGTATGACCAAAACCCAATTTGCCGGCGCGCTTTTTTCTGATAAGGAAATATATCAAAAGGCAGTACAAACCATCCCAATGAAACGCCATGCAGAACCAAATGAGATGGCTGGTACTGTTCTCTATCTGGTATCAGATGCCTCCAGCTATACCAATGGCGAATGCATTGTGGTCGACGGTGGCCTGACAATCTAAGTTCGAGAATAAAAAAGCACAAGTTTAAAAAACACTAGAGTAACAGGCCCAGTTTAGCTGCGTATATTTCCCCTGCAAATCAAAATACATCATCTATACTTTAAGAGATAGTGTATTTAGTTGGGGGACTAAGCCGTGGACCTGTCGATCACAATTAATAACAGAGTTATCAAATTTATATTCTTTACTACCCTACTGTCTTTACTTGTACTGGGCCTTTCTCCCCAGTCTGAAGCAAGAGTATGGTCGGAGAGAAAATTTGAGAAAACCATTCTCAGTATTGATAAAGACCTCAATCGAAAGCGCTGGAAATCGGTTATCAAGCGCAGCCAAAAAGCACTGCCTCAATGTTCCGCACTTTATACCGAGCGCGCACTTACCTGTATTTTTATTCTCAGGAATATCAATCAGAGCTACGAGAAAATGCATCTTTTTAATCCCGATAGCAGCCAGATTGAAAAGGCCTACAGACTATCCTCTGAAGTGCTTGGCAAGACACACTCCACCACCAATAGTGCCAGAGATTACTATTACAAATACCTGATTTTCAATGAGCACTATGCCGAGGCAAAACCCCTGCTCAAGGAGTTTATTGAGATTGAGGAAAGCAGCTCCAATGATGGCTATCAATTAATGGAGCGTTACAAGCAACTCTATGCACTGGAGGGTTTAACAGAAAACTGGCCGGCAGAGGAAGCCGCACTGACCATGGTACTCAAGCTGGCGAGGGATGTATTGGGCGAAGACAGTGAGGACTTCAAAGCTGCAGTAGAGGCGCTAGCCTACAATTACTGCATACAGAAAAAATACTATAAGTACTTTGAACTGGTCAAGGATCAACAGCAGGAGATCTCTTGTTTTTCAGAGCCTAGCAGTTAATCAAGCAAAGCAGAAAATTTCACTTACCATTAAAAAACCCCCGCTATATATAGCGGGGGTTTTCTTTTAACGCCTGATCAACACCTAAAGAGCATTAAATCCGAAAGGATTTAAGCAGTCTCTAGCTGATAATAATCCATCAGAATCTTGGCCACTTCAGGACGTGAGAATTCAGGTGGTGGTGCAATGCCCTCACCCAGCATCTGACGAACTTTGGTGCCGGACAGCAGAATAAAATCTTCTTTAGTGTGCTCTTCGGCTTCGTTCATCATCACAACACGACCCAGCTTCTTGGAGAAAGCGGTGTGGTCAGCATTGAAGATTTCGATATCCAGGGCATCGGCAGGCACCTTGTCAGCAAAGATAGTCTGCGCATCGAAAGCGCCGTAGTAATCGCCAACACCAGCGTGATCACGACCAACTATCAGATGGGTACAACCCATGTTCTGGCGGAACACAGCGTGCAGCACAGCCTCACGTGGGCCAGCATAGAGCATATCGAAGCCGTAGCCGGTGACCATCACGGAGTTTTCAGGGAAGTACAGCTCAACCATCTTGCGAATACAGTCATCGCGCACAGAGGCGGGAATATCGCCCTTCTTCAGCTTGCCCAGCAACATATGAACAACAACACCATCAGCTTCCAGGCGCTCCATAGCCATATGACAGAGTTCTTCGTGGGCGCGGTGCATAGGGTTGCGAGTCTGGAAAGCCACAACTTTGTTCCAACCACGCTCGGCAATCTCATTGCGAATCTCAACAGCAGTACGGAAAGTATCCGGGAAGTCTGCCTGGAAATAGCTCAGGTTCAACACCTGGATATCACCAGAAACCACATTGCGACCCAGGTTGGTAAACGTAGCAACGCCTGGGTGTTCGGGATCCACAGTACCAAAGATGTCTTGCGCCATAGACTGGATCTGCTCGTCGCTTACCGACTCAATTGCAGCCACATCCATAATTGCCATAACCGGGTTGCCCACCGTGTTGGGGTCGCGCAGAGCGATACGGGATGCACCGACAATAGTCGTTACATCTTCAACCAGGTTGAGAACAGGAACAGGCCAGAACAAACCTTCTACTGTATGCAGAGTTTCAGAAACACTCAGCGCATCAGCTAGGTTCATATAACCGGTGAGAGGATTAAAGTAACCTGCACCCAACATAACAGCATTGGCGGCAGCCGCTGAGTTGAGCAACAGTGAAGGCAGAGTCTCTGCTTCAGTCAAAAGTTGCTGGTGCAGTTGCGCGTCTTCCACTAGAAGTGGGTTTAAAACGTCAGAGCCATGAGGCTTAATCAAAGGGTTATCTCCATCAATAGGTCAGTAATTTTTTAATAGCTCAGTCTTTCCTTGCCGAATTAAAAGGCAAAAAGCAGACTTAACCGATAAAGCCGTTTTCTTCAAGGTAGCAGATAATAATTTCCACCTCTTCTTCGAGAGTCATCCTATCTGTGTGTAGATGGATCTCTGGGTTTGATGGCTCTTCGTAAGGATCATCAATGCCCGTAAAGTTTTTAATCTCACCAGCGCGAGCTTTCTTGTACAACCCCTTGGGGTCCCGCTCTTCAGCTGCCGCCAGCGAACAATCGACAAATACCTCAATAAAGGCAAAACCAGAATCATCGTGCAGGGCACGAACTTGATCGCGGTCAGCGCGGTATGGGCTGATAAAGCTGGACAGCGCCATTACCCCAGAATCAACAAATAACTTGGCGATTTCACCAATGCGGCGAATATTTTCCGTGCGATCTTCCGCTGAGAACCCAAGATTTTTGTTAATACCTAAGCGGACATTGTCGCCATCTAGCCGATAGCTGAGTTTACCGCGCTTGTATAAGGCCTTCTCCAGTGCAACTGCTACGGTGCTCTTACCACTCCCGGAAAAGCCCGTAAACCAAATTGTAGCTGCGCGCTGACCCAAAAGCTCACCGCGATCTTCAGTTGAAATATCACCGACGTGCCAGCGCACATTTGTTGCTTTTTGCTCTGTCATGGCTTTTTCCTCACTGAGAAAATTGTGCTTAAATATTAGATGCTTTCCTGTTACAAGTAAAATAGGATATTATGGTTTAGCTAATCGATTTTATCGATAACCAAGTGACTGCCTGAGCCGTTTATGAAATATAGCCTTAGACAATTAGAAATCTTTCTCGCCATCGCCCGCTACCAGAATATATCCCGGGCAGCAGAGAACCTGCATATGTCCCAATCGGCCGCTAGCGCCGCCCTGCAAAATCTCGAACAGGGCTACAATATCAGTCTATTTAAGCGTATCGGCAAAAAGCTCGAACTTAACGAAGTGGGCAAAACACTGCGCAGCAAAGCAGAGATTTTGGTTTCCCATGCCCATGAATTCGATGAAGCGCTTCAGGGTCACAATGAAATCGGTCATTTAACCGTAGGTGCCAGTTTTACCATAGGCAATCACCTCGCCGTTACCTATCTTGCAGGCTACCTTAGTGATCACCCGGAAGCCCAGGTAGATATCAATGTCGCCAACAGCCCTGATATCGTCGCCCAGGTGCTTAATTTTGAGGTGGATATCGGGATGATTGAAGGTGAAATCAAGCATCGGGAATTGACGTTAATTCCCTGGCGAGAGGACAGCCTTGTTGTTTTTTGCAGTCCAGATCACCCCCTGGCTAAAAAAACCAATCTTACCGACAATGATATAAAACAGGCTCGCTGGATACTCCGCGAACCAGAGTCTGGCGCACGACAAACCTTTAATCGCGCGCTGGCAGGACTGATGCCTGACCTGGATGTCTATCTGGAATTTAAGCACAACGAAGCAATTAAAAAAGCCGTAGAAGCTGGCCTGGGCATTGGCTGCCTCTCAGAAATAGTTCTGCAAAATAATTTTAAAACTGGTGATCTGGTACCTTTGAGACTCCCAAAACGGGATATGAAGCGAACCTTTTATTTTGCTTTACCCAAAAACCGCGGTAAGACAACAGCTATTAATTGGTGGATGGAAGAGTGTAATCGTGAAATAAACCCAGAGCCCAAGTAATGTCCCTTTTAGCTTGGTGGCCAGGGTGATTAATATTGAACTGCTTCAAGATTGGGCAACAGGTTCTGCCACTTAACAATATGGTTTGATTTCTCTGCGGGCAACTCCCCAGAGCCCCCCGCTGCTATCAATACATCGCGGGGATCAAATAAATAGATCGGCTCAAGATCTTTTCGCGCCGTTGAGGGCTTAATACGCCGCTCAATATTATCCAGTATCAATGGCTCTGAGGTTGGCGACGAAAAGTATGCCAACACTGTATGCGGGCGATTCAGGCCGTTTGATTTAACATAGCCAATTCGCATTTTGGCTAGATCAACGCCCATTTGATGGAGAGTAAACAGCTTAGCCACAGTGAAATCCTGACCGTCACCGGAGTGATTGACCAAAAACTCTAAAGGATCTGCTCGAGCATCAGTTTTATGCCAGCTGTCCGTATCGTTCACCCGATGGGCGCGATTGATAAACTCATTAACCAGCGTTAGCTTTTCAACATCCATTCTGGCATCGGAGTGCACAACCATCTTCTTCCAATTGCGCAGACGTTTTTCAGCAATAGCGCCATGCTGCTCTCTGATCTTATCAAGGAGTTTTTCTGACACCTCAAAAGCCGCTACATGACTGTGCAGACTAACAATAAATCCTATCAGGACGATTTTTTTCGCGGATGCTGATATCTGTTGAGAGATATAATAAGTATCGATAGCAAATACCCTTCTCCAGTGAGTGCCAGTAGAGGCTATTCCTATCAGCAAGCTTGGCATAGTCATTTTTATAAACTATGTTGAAGCCATCACAGATAATCGACCAAAATGGAACTGTTCAGCCGTCAGGAGGACGTGATGAGTGTATATCGACAATTAATCAGTCTGATAAGCGCTGTTATTTTGCTACTGGTGTCACTGTGGATAATCATCAGTATCAACATCGACAAGTCGACATTGATCAAGCAGATGCATATCCAGGCTCAAAACGGAGCCACCTCGCTGGCTATCTCAATGACTGAAGTATTGAAAAAAAACGACCGCACTCGACTGGATGTTTTATTTAATGCTGTCTCTGATCTCGGCTACTACCAAAAAATCTATTTTGCCGACCTCGATAACAACCGCTTTATTGAGCGCGCTTTCTCCTCAGAAACTCCCCTGGTTCCCGACTTATTTATCAGGGCTATAACATTGCCCCCTATAGAGGCTCGTGCATCAGTCTCATCTGGATGGTCGAGAATTGGCAATGTTGTGGTGGTAGTCAACTTGCGCCAAAGCTATGAGCAACTCTGGCAGGCAACCCTGCAAAAGGCGATATGGAGCCTGTCGATGTCGCTGATGGCAATACTACTTATAACTATTATTATCAGACTGCGCTTGCGGGCTGCCCAGCGACCTGAAACCAGACACTAATTTTATATTTAAGGCTCTGGGTCTATAGATAGCCGGTGAAAAACGTATAATGCGTTTTTTATAGCCCGCATATATAGACTGGATTTTTTGATGACCGTACGCACTCGTATAGCACCCTCGCCCACCGGCGACCCCCATGTAGGCACAGCCTATGTCGCACTGTTTAATATGGCATTCGCTCGCAGCCAGGGCGGCCAGTTCCTGTTACGTATTGAAGATACCGACCAGACTCGCTCAACCCCGGAGTCTGAGCAGGCTATTTTGGATGCCCTGCATTGGCTGGGACTGGATTGGGATGAAGGTCCAGACAATGGCGGCCCCCACGGTCCCTACCGCCAGAGTGAACGTTCAGACATTTACCGCCAACACGCCGACCAACTTTTGGATAGCGGCCATGCGTTCCGCTGCTTCTGTAGTTCCGAGCGACTCGATGAGCTGCGTAAAACCCAGATGGCCGACAAGCAACAACTGGGCTATGACGGACACTGCCTGCACCTGCACCAGGACGAGATCAGCAAGCGCCTGACAAATAATGAGCCCCATGTTGTGCGTATGAATGTACCCCGCGAGGGACAATGTGAGTTCAATGATATGTTGCGCGGCGAGATCAGCATTGAATGGTCGCAGATTGATCTCCAGGTGCTGTTAAAAGCAGATGGTATGCCGACCTACCACCTGGCCAATGTGGTCGATGATCACCTGATGGAAATCAGCCATGTTATCCGCGGTGAAGAGTGGATCAACTCCGCACCCAAGCATATTTTGCTCTATCAATATTTCGGCTGGGAAACGCCGGTGTTTTGTCATCTGCCGCTATTGCGCAACACTGATAAGAGCAAACTGTCGAAACGTAAAAACCCCACTAGCATTCTGTTCTATCAACGTATGGGCTACCTGCCTGAGGCACTGCTCAACTATCTGGGTCGTATGGGCTGGTCAATGCCTGACGAGCGCGAGAAATTCACCCTCGACGAAATGCTCAAAGCCTTTGATATCCAACGTGTTTCCCTAGGCGGCCCGGTCTTCGATGTGGAAAAGCTCAGCTGGTTAAATGGTATGTGGATTCGCGAGGAACTCAGCGACGAACAACTGGCTGATCGACTTCAGGAATGGGCACTTAACCGCGACACCCTAATGGCCTTTCTACCCTTTGCCAAACAGCGTATGGAGACCCTTTCGGATATAGCCCCCCTGGGAAACTACCTGGTCTCAGGAATGCTGCCAATTAGTGCCGAAGACCTTATGTCTGCCGGTATGGAAGAGGACCAATTGCTAGAAGTGCTGCAGTTTGCCCTATGGAAACTCGAATCAGTGCAGTCCTGGCAGCGAGACAATATCTTTAATGCATTGAAATCCGTAGCTGATGGTATGGAGATTAAGTTAAAACCATTTTTGGCTCCCCTGTTTATCGCCGTTGCCGGAAGCAGCGCCTCAATTTCGGTAATGGATTCAATGAATCTGCTCGGTGCTGATATGTCGCGAGCACGTTTGCGCCATGCAATTAATCTACTCGGCGGTATTGGCAAAAAGAAACTCAAGAAACTCGAAAAAGAGTACCAAAAGCTTGCTTAATCAGGCTTGACTTGAATGTGGGGCATCCCTATTATGGCGCTCCTGATTTGGGGCCTTAGCTCAGCTGGGAGAGCGCAACACTGGCAGTGTTGAGGTCAGCGGTTCGATCCCGCTAGGCTCCACCAAATAAAAAACCCCTCACACGAATGTGTGAGGGGTTTTTTATTTGCCGGAACCTAGTGGGAGTGAGTTTAAGCCCCGGTTCACTAAATTTGAGCAGCAAATTTGAACGCCCTTTAGGGCGGCCCCGAAGGGGTGAGGAGCTAAGCTCCGAATCATCCCGCGATGCAGCGTCTGCCTCACACTATATAGATTTGATGCGAATGTGTGAGGGGTTTTTTATTTGGCGTAGATTAGTGGGAGCGAGTTTAAGCCCCGGTTCACTGCCAGGATCTCAGGATACTCAACTACGACTGCTGATGAATATCCAACGCACCAACATCCAAAACCGGAGAAGCATCAATATCCTCTGCATCCATCATCTGCGCAATCCGCTGGAGAGACGAAATAATCATCGTCTGCTCCCACAGTTCTAAATCATTAAATTGCGCTGAGAACTGCTCTTGCAGAGGTACAGGAGCATCCTGCAAAATCTCATCGGCCTTCTCTGTCAGATAGACATGAACCCTGCGCTTATCTTTGGTTGATCGGACTCGCTTGACCAATTCACGCTTTTCCAGTCGATCGAGGATGGTTGTTACTGTGGCTTGACTTAGGCTGATTTTTTTTGCCACTTCACCAATCGTCACATCGCTATTGTCGCGAATGGCCTGAAGCAGTAAAAGCTGGGGTGCTGTAAGACTGGTGGTCTTAACCAGTTGCTTAGAGTGCAAATCGGTCGCTCGAATAACACGGCGCAATGAAATTAAAACCTGATTGAGACTGTCCAATATTTAATCCTTTAAGTAAAACTCATACTATTTAAAATGACAGGCGCGATAATAGTCAATCACTTACCGCTCAGCAAGGCCTCGGTACAGACTGAGGCACATCAATAATAATATCACCGTAAATGGCAAACCTGTGGCGATAGCACCTGCCTGAAGGGCACTCAGGGCCTCCTTTCCACCACCAAACAACAAGGCACCTGCTATACCGCCCTGCAGTACAGCCCAGAAAATTCGCTGTGGCGTAGGCGCATCCAACTTTCCGCCTGCGGTAATACTGTCAATCACCAGTGAGCCAGAATCTGAAGATGTTACAAAGAACACCATAACCAACAAAATGCCCAGTCCGGTCGTAACCTCATTGATGGGCAGATTCTCCAGCATTTGGAAAGTCGCCAGGCTGGCCGCACTGATGCCATTGGCAAGTGCACCAACGCCATTCTGCGCCTGTTCCAGAGCACTAATTCCAAAGCTACTCATCCATAGCAACGTGACAAATGGCGGAATTAGCAGCACAGCAATCAAAAACTCACGGATAGTGCGACCTCGGGAAATACGGGCGATAAACATACCCACAAACGGAGACCAACTGATCCACCAGGCCCAATAAAAGACTGTCCAGTCTTGCATCCACTTCTCATCGGGACGATCGGTCCAGCCGCTAAGTGGTATCAAATTGGCAAAATAACCGCCAGCGGAGGTAAATACACCTTTGAAAATAGCCAGTGTCGGGCCGGTAATGGCGACAAAAATCAGCAATAGCAGTGCAAGAACCATATTCACATTGCTAAGCACCTTTACGCCGCCGTCCAACCCTCTCACCACCGAGATAATAGCTAGAAAGGTTACACCTACCACTATAGCTATTTGGGTATTTAGCGCGTCGGGAATATCAAACAGGAAGTTTAGGCCCGAGCTCGCCTGTGCAGCGCCCATCCCCAATGAAGTTGCCAAACCAAAGATAGTCGCCATAACGGCCATGATATCGATAAGGTGTCCCCACCAACCCCATATACGATCACCCAGAAGTGGGTAGAACGCCGAGCGAATAGTCAGGGGCATACCTTTGTTGTAACAGAAAAAAGCCAGCGATAGAGCCACGATTGCGTAGATGGCCCAGGCGTGAAGGCCCCAGTGATAAAGGGTAGCAGCCATAGCCAATTCGGCGGCTTCAGGAGACCAGGCCTCAACCGCAAGCGGTGTGCCGCCCCAGCCACTAAAGTAAGCCATGGGCTCGGCGACGCCCCAGAACATCAATCCAATGCCCATACCCGCGGCAAATAACATTGAAAACCATGAGGTGCGATTGAAATCCGGTTTTGCTGATTCACCGCCAAGGCGAACTTTTCCAAACCGAGAGACAACCAGGAACAGGCAAAACAAAACTAATACATTCGCCGACCCCATAAAAAACCAGTCAAAGTTCACAAGGCACCAGTTCTTTACCGCGCCAAGATAGCTGTTTGCCAGTTCGGGAAACATGATTGTGCCAGCGACAAATACAATAATTAACAGCGCGCTGATACCAAAAACAGGGTTGTGGACGTCCATTCCCAAAATTTCGACGTTATCCTGTCCAAGTTCATATTCAGTGTCGTAGTGGCTTAAGCTTGATGAATCCATAGAGAAAGTGACCAAAACTATTTAGAGGTTTAATTTTTAATAGGAATATAAAAGACCAATTTATTCTTATATCGATAGAGTAGAAAGCAAAAATTTCACCCAATCGCTGCTGCACAGAACCAGCATTACACTAAATATCCTATTATGTAAGCTTTATTTAATAATTCTTCCAAACTGTTCCTATTGTAAGGTACAGAGTTTTGTTAGAACACTAAAGTTTATTGTGCTAAGGTACGCCGCTTCAATCATATAATAATAATTCTTGAGGGGTTATTTTCATGCTTAGACGCACCGCGTTATTTAGTGCCATTGTTGCCGCATCATCTACTGCAAGTTTTTCTCACGCTGAAATCGAAGAAGTTTTAGTTACAGCCACCAAGCGAAGCGCCAGCACTCAGGATATTGCTGTTGCCGTTTCTGCTATTACGTCAGAAAAGCTCGACCAGTTGGGTGTCTCCAACTTTGAAGACTACCTGGTTCAATTACCTGGCGTAACTGCCGGCGGTAGTGGTCCAGGACAAAACACCATTTATATTCGCGGTGTAGCTTCTACCACGCCTAACCTGACAACTGCAGGCGTAGCTGGTTTGGCACCTAACGTAGCGTTCTACTTAGATGAGCAGCCGCTCTCTCAGCCTGGCCGAAACCTCGATGTATACGCTGCTGATATGGAACGTATCGAAGTACTTTCTGGCCCTCAGGGTACTTTATTTGGTGCTAGCTCACAGGCGGGTACAGTTCGCTTGATTACTAACAAGCCAGATCCCTCCAGCACATATGGTCGAATCAAACTGGGCGTCTCCAAGACAGAGAAGGGCGAAGCAAGTAACAATATCGAAGCCATGTTCAACGCCCCTGTTAATGATAGCGTTACAATCCGTGGTGTTGTCTATCGCGATAATCAGGGTGGCTATATTGATAACGTAGAGGGAACCGTAACAGCGCTCGAAAGTGCGCGTTTCCGCGATGCAGGCACTATGCGCTCCAATGGCGTACCAGTCTCAGATTTGCGTGCGGGTTTCCAGACAGAGACATATATCAACTCTATTCAAGGCCTGTCTTACCAGGAAAATAGAGTTCCACTGGATCCAAATGATCCTGCAAGCTATGCATTGGTTGATTTTCAAGAAGCCAATAACAGCGCTTTAGTTGAAGACGATTTTAACGACGCTACTTATGAAGGCTTTAGGCTCGCTACACTGGTTGACCTGAATGACGATTGGTCGCTGCTGCTAGGCTATGGACATCAAGACCTTGAGACCGATGGTGTATTCCAGGCCGATCCGACCCTTGGCACAGATGACCCGTCTATTCAGCGTTACAGCCCGGAAAATCTGGAAGATTCATTCGATAATATTAACTGGAAGCTTGAAGGTCGCGTTGGCGATTTGAATATTGTCTATGCCGGTGCCTACACTAAGCGCGAAACGGATCAGATGATTGATTACACTGATTATCTTTTTGTGGGTCAGTATCTTCCGTACTATATTTGTGACACTGCAGTGACCTATCCTGAGTATAACGCCTACTACGATCCCGTTGGTGATACGCTAGGTATTGCCGAGGGAACTTGCTATGCACCAGACACCTATGTGACTAGCTATAGCGAAACGACAGTCAGCACCCATGAACTGCGTTTTACTACAGATCAAGATAAGTCAGTCCGAGCAACTGGTGGCGCCTTCTATAGTGATCTGGAATTACAAGAGCGCGTTGATTTCCGCTACCCAGGTATGACCCAGGCTAATTTCTTTGGTTTATATGAGGGCGCAGATGCACCTTTAAATTACCCATTTGATGACGGCTATCTGTCACAGGAAGGTCCTTTCCCCAGGGATACTATTTTCAGAAATGATATTAAGCGCACAGACGAACAGGTTGGTGTTTTTGGTGAATTGACCTTTGATTTAAATGATCAGTTCTCATTTACTGCCGGTGCACGCTGGTATGACGTTCGTGTTGATCTGGAAGGCGGCGCCAACTCCTCATTCGGTAACTTTTACCGGGAAACAGATGTCGACGCTTTCGGCACTAATATCACCGACCTCTATGATGGTGATGGCAAATTGACCTTTATCGGTGACAGCAAGATAGAGACCAGAATCACCTTTGAAGATGGCGTAACTTTTGATGAAGTTAAAGCCGCTTTAACTGAAGCTGATGCCTTTAGTGTCGACCGTGGCTCAGTGGCCAATTTGCCTAACGCAATCAGTGATCTAGAGATCACCGGTATCCTTAACGCCCTTAAGGCGCCTGATGAAGCCAAAACCAGCGGTACCATTGTTAAGGCAACTTTGAACTGGACGCCTAGTGAAGATGTTCTGATTTATGGTACTTATTCTGAAGGTTTCCGACCTGGCTTGCTGAACCGCCCCGGTGGTGCCTCTAATGCTGACGGCTACACTGTTCCGTTTGAACTGATGACAGATGAAGTGACCAACATAGAATTTGGCTGGAAAACTGATCTCTACGACGGTCAGCTGCGCTTTAATGGCAGTGCCTTCTTTGCCGAAATCGAGAACCTGCAAACCACAATCTTCGATCCTTCGATTGCCAACCTGTTCTTCTCAGATAACGCAGCAAATGCTGAGATCATTGGTTTGGAAGCAGACTTTATCTTCGCGCCCGATTCAATTATGGGTCTAACTCTTAGTGGTGGCGTATCCCTCCTCGACTCTGAAATTACTGAGGTCATAACACCAACAGACGATGTTGTTAAAGGCGACTCCCTGGCTTTTGCTCCAAAATTCCAGGCTAACCTTCAGGCGCGTTATGAATGGGCTCTGTCATCTGGGTTTATCGCCCACGTGATGCCTCATATTGCACATTCCGATAAATCTTACAGCGATATCATCAGAATGAATCGCGATGAGATTCAGGGCTGGACTATGATGGGCCTGACTGCTGGTGTAACAGGTGAATCCTGGGGTGCCGAACTGTTTATCGACAACCTGACGGATGAGCGCGCAGAGCTATCTCGCAACTTCGTCAATGATAGAGAGCGTGTTTCATACGCGAGACCCCGCACGATGGGATTGCGCATGACTTACAACTTCTAACTTAAGGTTGTTAAATGCTAGAATCGATATGCCCCTTTATAGGGGCATATTTTTTGCCTAAGGAAAAGTATTTTGAATCAGCACGATAAGACCCAGATTGAACAATTGATGCGTGACAAGCTCTTTGAAAAGGCGCTTGTGATTTTGGCTTCAACCCTAGAAAGGCAGCCTGACAATATAAATGCTTTGTACTACAGCGCAGTTTGCCTCAGGTATCTCAATCGATTAAACGAAGCTCTGCAGCAATTAACCGCGCTGAGAAAAATGGCTCCCAACTATGGTCGAGGCCTCCAGGAAGAGGGGCATATCTATCGCGCCAAGGGCAATCTAAAACAGGCGCTGCATCTGTATACCCGCGCGACCCATGCCAACCCTTCACTACAGGGAAGCTGGCGCAGCCAAATAGAGATACTACTAAAGCAGGGTCGGGAGGCCGAGGCGATTAGACTAAAGCCGCATTTGCAGCGAGTTCTGCAAATGCCGCAGCCACTGATTGCAGCCATGGATTATATCGCCCAGGGTAAACTCTCCAATGCAGAGAACCTGTGCCGGGAATTTTTAAAACAGCACCCACATCATGTCGAGGCAATGCGGTTGCTGGCTGAAGTGGGAATGAAGTTAAACATTCTCCATGACGCCGAATTTTTGCTGGAAAGTGCCCTTAAGTTGGAGCCTGAAAATGATCTCTTGCGCATTGACTATATTGAGGCCCTACGCAAACGCCAAAAGATCGAGGCTGCCCACGCAGAGGTACTGACACTTCATAAAGCCAACCCGGACAATGTCCATTTTGAATCATTGTATGCGGTTCTGTGCATGCAAATGGGTGACTATGACAAGGCAATACAGCTGTTTGACAAAATTCTTACTAAGATCCCTGGAGATCCAGTAACCCTAACATCAAAAGGTCATGCATTAAAAACCTGCGGCAATACACAAGAGGCTATTGCGTCCTATAGAGATGCGACACAGAGTAGTTCAGCCTATGGTGAAGCCTGGCACTCTCTGGCCAACCTAAAAACCGTTAAATTTAGCGATACCGATATTACCAAGATGCTCGCTCAACTAGAGAACGATGAATTAAAATTTATGGACAGGGTCTATATCAACTTCACCCTGGGTAAAGCCTTTGAAGACGCCGAAGAATTTGACCAAGCATTTAGCCATTACGCTGCGGGCAATAAAGCTAAAAAAGCACAAACTAGATATGTTGCAGAGCAGATGACCGATGAGTTTGAATATCAAAAGAAGGTCTTTACCAAACAATTTGTCAGCGACAGAAAGAATTTTGGCCACAGCGCCCCCGATCCTATCTTTGTAGTGGGTCTACCACGTGCCGGCTCGACCCTACTGGAGCAGATACTGTCGTCCCACAGCCAGGTTGATGGCACCCTTGAATTGCCCAATGTGCTGGCGCTGGTAAACGACCTGCGCAGAGGCGGCAATATGACCGGGGATAACCTATACCCCTCTATTCTCGAAACTCTCGATACAGATAAATACCGTGAATTTGGCGAAGCCTATATTCGCGATACTAAGGTTCACCGACAGGACGCGCCGTTCTTTATTGATAAGATGCCGAATAATTTTAGGCATATTGGCCTGATCAAACTGATGCTGCCAAATGCCAAGATTATCGACGCCCGCCGCCACCCGATGGGCTGCTGCTTTAGTGGCTACAAACAGCTATTCGCAGAAGGACAGGCCTTTAGTTACGACCTCAATGATGCCGGCCAGTACTATCGTGACTATCAATCTCTGATGGATACCTGGCAGGCGATATTCCCCGATCAGATACTGCATGTGCAGTATGAGGATGTGGTCAATGACTTTGAGGCTCAGGTACGTCGTATCCTCGACTATTGCGGATTGCCCTTTGAAGAAGCCTGTTTAAGTTTCTATAAAACCGAGCGCGCGGTACGAACGCCCTCTTCTGAACAGGTGCGACAGCCTATATACCGAGGCGGTATCGACCAGTGGAAGAACTTTGAGGCCCATCTGGATCCCTTAAAAGAGAGCCTGGGATCAGTTCTGGACGACTACCCTATGTAATTTATGGTAGTTCAGGGCCACAGACTATAAAACTGGTCTTTCTGAAAACTCCCGCTAACAAGTCGTGGGGCTACGTCTAAGGCGTGGCTTTCACGGCTAGTGCATAGACATATATAGTTTCATCGATCTGTGAAAAAAAACCGTAACTACTGATATACAAACTCTTACAAATCACTCAACTGGATTTATTAATGAAAATTATCCGCTGGATATTAGGCCGAATTATTTTGCTTCTCGACGCAATCACCGCTCCCAAGGGCATTGTTAGAAATAGCGCTGCGCAAAAAGAGATCGACACTGCTACGGCCAGTATGTCGATGTATCAATTTAAAGCCTGCCCTTTCTGTGTCAAGGTGCGCCGGGAGCTAAAACGTCACTCACTCAATATTGAGCTGCGCGATGCGCAAAATAATGCCGATATCAAAGCTGAGCTGACCAGAGAAGGCGGACGCCACAAGGTGCCCTGCCTGAGAATTGAAAAGCCGGATAATTCCATCGAGTGGATGTACGAATCCAGCGATATTATTGCCTATCTGAAAAACCAGTTTAATCTTGTTTAGCGTTGTGGCTCGCTAAACTCTGTGAATCTGGACTCTACAAAAAAACAGGAGTGCTAAATACCAAAAGGAAATGTCTCTAGCCCAGCTTTATTTTCCTGCCTGCTCAAGGGTTCGACCGCTCGAGTCTCGTCGAACCATATATATTCGTCAAACTGCCGCGCCAGACTAGCGTAAAAATAATGGCTTTGCAGTTCACTTTCTGGGCGATAAATAACGCCAATAGCGCGCTCCAGGCGCTCGGCAAGAAGTCTCCGGCGGACATTTTGTTGCAATGGTTTGATCAGGGGTAAAAGAAAATTATCGGTTGGTACCTGGTGAAAGAGCCGCTCGTAACTATCTATATGCGCCGGCTTTACCTGCTTGACCTCCATTGGCCCACCCCACTCTGAAGCAGCTGCGACCGTGCCATGATCAGTTCCAAAGCCAATCAGATAGCTGTCGCGCTTATATTTCTCGCGCACCAGCTGACCAAGATTAAACTCGCCACGGGCGCTCATCTGAGTTGCCCTGGCATCGCCAATATGTGAATTGTGCTCCCAGATAATAGCTTTGCTCTTGACACCATTGACAGTACCTCTAAATTTCAGGATCGACTGCAAGGTATCAAACATATGCTGATCCCTCTGATTCCAGGAATTCTGTTCGGCATAGTAGAGCGTTCGATAGTAGCGCTCGGCATTGGCCACCAAACGTGCATTCTGCTCAGCATCAAAAAAACGCTGCCCATCCGCTTCGCTGTAGAACAGTCGTTGCTTTAATAAATCTCGAAGAGTGGCCAACACCTCTTTTTCACATTTTTTGTACTGCTTGTTCAACATCAGCTGAGCATAAATTGAAGGATCATTGGCCCATGGCGTTAAACAACCATAGCGACCCCTCGCCAATTCCGCTGTCTCCGGATCCACCTCTTGCAGATAATTTAATACCGCTTCAATTGAGCTGTTCAGGCTGTATAGGTCAAGCCCATAAAAACCGACAGCCCGCTCCTTATCGGCAACAGTTGCATTAAAACTCTTTAACCAGTGGCAAAATTCCAGCACTGACTGATTGGCCCACATCCAGGTCGGGAATCGGCTAAACGGCGCATCCACTAAAAGTGGGTCTGGAGATCTGTTGTGAATAAAGTGATTGATATGACTGGCATCCGGCCAATCGGCCTCGACGGCGACGATAGTAAAGCCTTTTTTCTCAATTAACTCCCGGCTTATACGCGCGCGCATTTCGTAAAACTCGGCACTTCCATGGCTGGCTTCACCGAGAAGTACCAAACGAGAACTACCGATTCGGTGTAACAGCTTCTCGAGATCAACATGCTCCACGGAGCCAAAATGTTCGCTGGATCGATAAATTAACTCTTCGAGACTGGTGGACACCTTAGCCTTTGCAGGCTCCCCTGCCTCCTCTTCCTCCCAGCCAGACACACCAATAAGTGGCACAAAATGCACAGCACCCAAATCTTCCTCTTGATAATCAGTCTCGCTTATTCGACGAATTCGCAACAACTTTTGTGTATGTATTTGGTCACCAACGGGGATAACCAGTCGACCGCCTATGGCCAACTGCTCTTTGAGTAACTGCGGAATTTCCGGGCCACCGGCGGCAACTGCAATGGCATCAAAGGGTGCCTGACTCTGCCAACCCAGAGTGCCATCACCAAACAGCACTTCTATATTGGTATAACTCATTTCAATCAGCCTGCTGCGAGCACTATCTGCGAGGATTTTATGACGCTCCACCGTATAAACCTCAGCGGCAATCTCTGCCAAGATAGCTGCTGCGTACCCCGAACCAGTGCCAATCTCAAGAACCCTGTCCTCTGGTTTCAACTGCAGAGCCGCAATCATCAAAGCGACAATATAAGGTTGCGAGATAGTCTGCCTGGCAGCTATGGGAAGAGGTGCGTCATGATAGGCAAATTCAACCAGATCTGAGGGTACAAACTTCTCTCGCGGAACAGCATTAACCGCTGCAAGCACCTGCTCGTCACGCAATCCCCGGGCAACCATTTGGTGCTCTATCATCTGCCGCTTTAATTCAACAAAATTGCTCATAAGTCGCGCCCCGCAACATTACCACCACATGAAATTACCATTCCTTAGAGCGTTCAATTGTTACAACTCCCTGCAGAGGAAAATTGACGGGGATCATAAATACCCAAGCCGTTACTTCAGATGCGCGTTAAATTCTATCCACATGCCATTTGACCGACGTCAATATTATCCCCACAACAACCGGTTTAACTAGTTTCTTCAGAGTAATTATTATTCACCTGACAGCCGTAAGCTGGATGCCTTGAGGTTGTATGTCGAAACAGTTAGGCCTGATTAAAAGTATTGTGATTGGCATCGGTGTTGTGACCATGCTGCTTTTAGTCATGCTTTTTCTGGATATAGACAAGCAGATTCTCAGCACCCTGCAATGGCTTGATTCACTGGGTGCCTGGGCGGTTATTTGGTTTATATTAATAATCGCTCTAGTCGTGATATTGGTACTGCCGGGGGTTTTATTTACCACCGGGGCCGGATTTGTTTTCGGCATAACCAAGGGCACAGTCAGTGTTGTGATAGGTACATCACTGGGGGCCTGTATTGCATTTCTAATCGCCCGCCATCTTTTGGGGCAGCGCCTGAAGCATTATATTTTAGCCCACAATCGACTTGGCTTGATCAGTGAAGATATAAGCTCTCAGGGTTTCAAAATTGTTCTTTTAACTCGGCTGATTCCTTTTTTTCCAGGCAAACTCTCCAACTACCTGTTTGGCTTGACGGAAATGTCACTGCGGGATTTTACCCTCGCCAGCCTACTCGGATTTATCCCCTTCTCTTTACACAATGCTTATCTCGGTTCTCTGGCGGCGGATATTGCAACGCTGGGTAGTCGCCACGCAGAGCGCACTGCGCTGGAATGGGCGGCCTATGGTATCGGCTTTGTGACAACAGCATGCATTGTTCTATACCTCCATCACTGGGCAAATCGCCTGCTATCAGAAGATATCAATAATCAACCAACTCCCAATGGGGAGCCCTAATCATTTAAGGAGCTACCTGTGAACAACAGTGCCAAGCTTAATATTGTTATGTTTACCAACACCTTTACCCCTCATGTGGGAGGTGTTGCGCGATCTGTCGAAGGCTTTGCACAGCAGTATCGAAAACTCGGGCACAGGGTTCTGATCGTGGCACCGAAATTTGATAACACTCCGAGCGACGAGATCGATGTACTGCGTGTTCCAGCAGTGCAGAAGTTTAACGGCAGTGACTTCTCCGTCGCACTACCAGTATCCGGCCTGCTCAGCAGTAAGCTCGATGAGTTCCAGCCTCATATCATCCACGCCCACCACCCGTTTCTGCTGGGTATGACGGCTATACGCATTGCACGCTATCGTAATCTGCCACTGGTCTTTACCCACCACACACTCTACGAGAAATACACCCATTATGTGCCCGGAAACTCGCCAAAAATGCAGCAATTTTCCATTGAGCTAGCCACCTACTACGCCAACCTTGCCGATAGAGTCTTTGCCCCCAGCGAGAGTATTGCGGAGCTGTTGCGGCAACGAGGCGTTAATTCAAAAATCAATGTGGTTCCAACCGGCGTTAAAATTTCACAATTTGAGAATGGTAATGGCCAGCGCTTTCGCAAGGCTATGAATATCCCTAAAAAAGCTTTTGTGGTGGGTCACTTGGGTCGTTTGGCTCCCGAGAAGAACCTACCCTTCCTCAGTGAGGCAGTGGCTCAATTTATTGCATCAACCACTGCAGAGAATCACAAAGGCCAAAAGCACTCCCGGGAAATACATTTTTTGCTTGTCGGCAAAGGCTCATCAGAGGACCATATTCGCACCATTTTCCAGCGCGCAGGAATCTCCGGTCGCCTACATATCGCAGGTATTTTAAATTCCAGGCAATTAGCGGATGCCTACGATGCCATGGATGTATTCGCCTTTGCCTCAAAAAGTGAAACTCAGGGCATGGTTCTAACTGAGGCCATGGCCTGCGGGGTGCCTGTAGTTGCGCTTGATGCTAGCGGAGTCAAAGAAGTCGTTATCGATAGCACCAATGGTCGTCTGTTACAAAGAGAGAATGCCGCTGCTTTTGCCACTGGTTTAAAGTGGGTAGCCGATCAACCGCCACTGAAGCGATTATCACTATCTCTAGCAGCGCGTAAAACAGCCAGCGAGTTTTCAATGGCCAACACTGCAACTCTGGCTCTTCGGCATTATCAGGACTTATGCCATGAACGAAGTCCACGCCAAACTAAAAATTACCACCACTTAACCCAAATACTAGAGCTGATAAAAATTGAGTGGGCAATCATTGAAGGATTTGCCAATGCCGCAAGCCACTCCATTGTGACAAATCAGGCTAGACAAGAAGAATTTACAGGTGGCTAGATGCTCACAAAGGTTGAAACAATTTTTAGGCGTTGCCGCAGAGTCCTGAGTCGCAGCGAATGGCTTGGTCGTTTACTAAAACTACCCCTGTCGGCAGATACCAGCAGTACAGCCGGACTGGTTATGGTGCAAATTGACGGCCTCTCCCATCAGGAATTAAAGCGGGCCATCAAACGTGGCGAAATGCCTTTCTTAAAGCAACTTATCAAGCGAGAAAACTACCAACTTCACAGCCTTTACTCTGGCATCCCCTCTACGACTCCCGCAGCCCAGGGTGAACTTTTCTATGGCATTAAAACCGCTGTACCGAGCTTTAATTACAAACCCCATAATTCTGACAATCTAGTGCGTATGTTTGAACCAAGGGCGGCAGAAGAGGTGGAAAAGAGGTTGAGCGCAATACAGACAACTCCCCTGCTAAAGAATGGCAGCTGCTACGCCAATAACTTTACTGGCGGGGCAGCTGAAGCGCATTTTTGTCCCAGCTCTCTCGGCTGGGGCGCAGCATTACAGAGCACACGCCCTCTGGTATTGCTATTACTGGTTGTCAGTCATCTCTACAGCTTTGTTCGAACCCTGGCATTGATGATGCTGGAAACCATACTGGCAGTTGTTGATTTCACTCGCGGCCTGGTTTCCGGACGAGATTTATGGGCAGAGTTAAAATTTATTCCCAGCCGGGTATTGATTGTCATTTTACTCCGCGAACTGACCACCATTGGCGTAAAGATCGACGTCGCCAGAGGCTTGCCCATCATCCACGTCAATTTCCTTGGTTATGATGAACAGGCTCATAGACGCAACCCAAAATCGCTCTTTGCGCACTGGACACTTCGCGGTATCGATGACGCTATAGCTCGAATATGGCGAGCTGCGCTGCAATCCAGCCGCCGCAATTACGACCTGTGGATCTACTCGGACCATGGCCAACAGGAAGTGGTGTCCTATGAAAAAAACTTTGGTACAAGTTTTGCTCAGGCCGCAACCAATATCTTCAGTCGCGAATTGGGCTGCAATGTAGACTGTAAAACCACGGGCAGAAAGGGCATCCAACTGGAGCGTATACGCATGTTTGGCGGCAGGCGTACGCAAAAGATTTTCGCCGAACTCTTAGCCAATATCAGTAATGGAAAATATCCACCGCCGGAGGAGTGTAGGCCGCTACTCAGCGTAGCGACTCTGGGACCAGTGGCGCATCTCTACTTTAGTCAGGCTCTGGCCACCCATCAACTGAGCGCAATTGCTCACGCCCTGTGTACAGAGGCGCATGT
>Ga0213868_10001567_pt1 | contig 22147 bp, 21 predicted proteins | sample PICome_9_FD_160087 | JGI IMG/M metagenome (GOLD analysis project Ga0213868, IMG submission 160087) | Coastal seawater microbial communities near Pivers Island, North Carolina, United States - PICO127 | ecosystem: Environmental > Aquatic > Marine > Coastal | place: USA: North Carolina...
ATTGGGAAAAATCCATCGCAAGCGCACAAGCCTGGATCCTCATCGCGCACATCAGACGCGTCACACGGCATCTCGCAAGAAATTGAGAACGTTCAGTTAGTTTTGAATCAGACTCTGAGAAATTTATGCATAGTAATCCTCCCAAGTTTAAATGCCGCACCCCCGAATAGGGATGCGGCTGTGGTTATTAGATATTCCCGCGTGACAACTCACCGGCGATAAAAGCGGCCTGGCGAATGGCCAGCGCGACAATGGTCAGGGTCGGGTTTTCTGCTGCCCCCGTGGTGAACTGTGAGCCGTCCGAGATGAAAAGGTTCACAATATCATGAGTTTGCCCTTGGGCGTTCACCACACCGTCACGCGCATTGGCCGACATTCGGTTCGTGCCAAGGTTATGCGTGGACGGATAAGGCGGTGTTGGCATGACGCGGGTTGCACCCACTGCCTCGTAAACCGCCATGCCTTGCTGATAGGCGTGGTTGCGCATGGCCACATCATTGGGGTGGTCGCTGAAGTTGACGTTTGCCACAGGCAGACCGTGCTGGTCAGTCACGTCATGGTTCAGTGTCACACGGTTAGTTTCCTGTGGCATATCCTCGCCAACGATCCACATGCCTGCCATGTTTTCGTATGAGTCCAGCGCCGTCGTGAACTCGCGTCCCCAACTGCCAGGATCAAGAAATGCGGCCATGAAGGGCAGACCCAAGGCAAGCGTCTCAAGTTCATAGCCGCCGACAAAACCACGGCTTGGGTCATGGCGGGCTTCGTCTTGGATGATCCCCGCCATCGTCGTGCCGCGCCACATCTTCACCGGCTTATCAAAGGTCGCATAGACCGACCCTGTCATGTGCCGCATATAGTTGCGCCCGACCTGCCCCGAAGAGTTGGCGAGCCCGTCAGGGAACATTGATGAGGCCGAGTTGAGCAGCATCCTTGGGCTTTCAAACGAGTTGCCAGCGACGCAGACCACGCGTGCGCTCTGCATTTGCAAATTGCCGTCGGCATCAAAGTACTCAACACCTGTAACCTTACCTGTGTCGTCGTGCAGGATGCGGGCCACATGAGACCGTTCGCGTACTTCTAGGTTACCGGTCGCTTCGCCTTCGGGGATGTCGACATAAGCAGAAGACCATTTGGCGCCCCATTTGCAACCTTGGAAGCAAAAACCCGTCTGCTGGCACATCTGACGATCGCGGTTTTCGTCCGAATTGATTGCCATATTGCCGGTATGCACTTCGGTATAACCCAGTGCCTTGGCCCCTGCCTCGAACACCTTGTAGTTATTGTTCCCCGGCAATGCAGGACGGCCCCCTGTGCGGGTCACGCCCAGCTTGTTTTCGGCCTTGGTGTAGTAGTCGTCCATCTCGCGCGGATCGATGGGCCAGTCGAGTAGGTTTGCGCCTTGGACATTGCCATAGGTCGTTGCCGCCTTCCATTCGTGGTCCTGAAAGCGCAAGGATGCACCGGCCCAGTGGGTGGTGGTGCCACCAACGGCCTTGACGATCCATGCAGGCAAGCCGCTGAAATCCTTGGCCACACGCCAATCCCCCGACGTCGTACGGGCGTCGGTCCACGCCAGTTGGCCAAAGCTCTCCCATTCGTCGTTGACGTAGTCCTGCGGCAAATACCGCCCGCCAGCCTCAAGCGCGACAACGCTCACTCCTTTTTGGGCCAGTTCATTTGCGAGCACGCCGCCGCCAGCGCCGGTGCCGATGATGACGACAACGGAGTCGTCGTTTAGATCAAAAGGTGCTGTCATGATACGATCCCTCCCTTACAGCCAGTTGATGTCGTCAAAGCCACGATCGATGTAGCCTCCGAATTCGAAAGAGGATCCTTCGTAACCAAAGATCGGCCAGACGGCTTTTTGGTTATAGAGGCCAGTGACAAGACCACCGCGGATCTGTTGGAAGAATGCGCTTTCTTCCATGCCGCGTAAAATATCGACGCGGTCGCGCTCCCACCCCACGGCCAGATAGCTGTCAAAGCCTTTGCCTTGGGCCGCGGCGTTCAATGCTGAAACACCAGCCTCAATCCCGTCGGCCGCATCAGCACTGTCATACCCTTTGACAGCAGCGACATAGAATTCATCTCCCACTTTGTCGTGCGGATAAATATCGCGGGCCATTTGCGTGAGCGTCGCGAATGTCTCGGGTGTCAGGTTGGTTGTCTCAACCGCCCATGCCGCATTTGGTGCGGCCAGAAAACCAGCCCCCACCACAAAAGATGCGCCCGCCGCTGTCGTGCGTGACAACAGTTGGCGACGTGTCAGCCCCTTGGGGCTTTGGGTCGTTTGCATGATGTGTCCTCCCTTGGTCATCATTTGAAGCGGCCCGAACGTTCGAGCACTTCGATCTGGTAGCCGTCAGGATCGGCTACAAAGAAAAACCGGCCCACCAGTTCTCCGGCGGGGGCAAATTCAACAAGTTTACGGGGGGCGAGGCCTGCGGCCTCAAACCGGGCATGTTCGGCGGCAAGATCATCGACAGACACGGCTAGATGGCCATAGCCATCGCCAAGGTCATAGGGGTCGATGCGATCTTTGTTGATGGTCAGCTCTAATTCAAACTGACTCTCAGTGTTGGACAAATAGACTAACGTGAACTCTGGAAAGTCCAGACGGTCCGCGACAGTCAGTCCAAACGAATTTTCATAGAATGCCACAGACCGTGCTTCATTCAGCACACGGATCATGGAATGGATATTTTTGGCCAACGCGTTTCTCCTGCTCTTGATGACAAGAGCAGGGTACGAGAGGCGCTACGGGGGTCGGGTAGTATGGATTTACTACCCTAAGATTCTTTTTCCTGACAGGCTAACGGGGCTATTCAGCAGCAATAACCAACGGTTCATGAGCCGGAGAAACTTCCATGAATTTCAAGCAAGCACAGCGCAACAAAGACGTGAAATTGACGGGTTCGCCGCGCAGTTCCAACACCTCTGAGTGCAGCTTTGAGATAAAGATTGGTGTCGTCATATCTCCATTTTGTGCAATTTTATCAATAACTTTCCAAAACGCGTTCTCCAACCGGATGCTGGTGCTTTGACCATTGAGACGCAAACGGCGCGTGTGACTGGCGTAACGTTCCGGATCTTGTCCGGCAAATATCTGACACATCTTATTCCCTCCCAGAAATGGACTGTCTCTCACGACGCTGTAAAGTTCAGCGCTGAGTCGTCAACCTACATTTCGTATACGAGATACGAAATTGAGTCTATGCGAAACAACCAATGGTGATAGATAGGCCAAGGCAGCAAAATGACAGGACCGACCAATGGATGCGGTAAAACCAAAAAAAACATTGGTCGAAGAAACCTACGATATTCTCATCGACGCTATTTGCACCGGCGAACTCCTTCCTGGCGAACGCCTGAATCAAGATGAGATTGCAGCCAAACTGAACGTCTCGCGGCAGCCCGTGAATAGCGCCATCTCGATCCTCAAGGCAAACGGGATGGTCGAAGATACCGGACGCCGCAGCGTGATGGTGTCCCGCTTTGATCGTGATCTTTTCCGCTCAATTTATGACTACCGTACAATTATTGAGCCTTTTGCCGTGCGACTGGCCGGGAAGTATTTGACCCCCACGGATCGACAACTCGCAGGTAAAGTTCTGCGGGCTGGTGAAAAGGCGCTCGAAGGCGGCAGCCTAGGAGAGTTGGTGCGTGCCGACATGATGTTTCATGAGATGATCTACAGCTGGAGCCGCAATCAGGTTATTGAGACATCCATGCGGACCAATTGGCATCACATCAGACGTTCCATGGCAGAGGTACTACGCGACCCCCGCGCAATTGTCCCGGTCTGGGAACAGCATACTGAGATTGTGGAAACGCTTTTCGATGACCGGTCCGACGATGCTGCAGAAATCATGGAGCGTCATATCGGGAACTCTTATCAATCAATTATCAACGCAATGAACGATCCAAGTTAAAACCTTGGCCCAGAGCCAGACAGGCTTTTGGGTATTGGCCTAATCGCGACCGCAATTGCAGAATTGGGTTACTTGTTCTTTGCATTGATTTCTCGGCGCGTGCTTGGGGCTATCCAAACAACTACGCAGGCTACCTCCAGTTAACCCGTTTGTGTATTCCCTACAATATGGCCCGTGTCGAAATGCGCAAAAACCGGCCATTGGTGCAACCGCAGCGAATTCACCCTTTGTCCGCGCTGCCGACACTGGACTTGACCGTTGCAAATGACTGCAACGCGGACACTGCTGCCGTTGACCGTGTGCTTATCAATGGCTGCTTCTGCGATTTTCGACCATTGTCCCATGAGCTATTTGAGTGCCCAAATGCAACGGCACATTCCAACATAGTGGCTCATGGCATGGGCACGTCAGTCGTGAATTTCGGCACGGAGTATCCGGCCTGTACAGCGGGGCGGGCGGCGATGCGCATGTACCAGTCTTTGACATTCGGGAAAGCGTTCAGATCAATCTCTTGCCATTCAAACCGTGACACCCACGGCCAGCAGGCCATATCAGCGATCGAATACATGCCGCGCCCGATCCCTGCGATGTGGTCACGGCCCTCTAGCCGTCTGTCCAACACGCCGTACAAACGCAACGCCTCAGTGCTGTATCGTTCCTCAGCATAAGCAGATTTGCCTTTTTTATATTTCACAAAGTGGTGCGTTTGGCCCAACATCGGGCCTAGGCCCCCCATTTGCCACATCAGCCATTCCACCATGCGCCAGTATTCGTCACCTTCGCATTGAAATTTGCCGTATTTATCGGCGAGGTACATCATGATCGCGCCAGTCTCCATCATCTGGATGCCTGTGTCATGATCCACAATCGCGGGGATGCGGTTGTTGGGTGCGATCTTTAGGAAATCGGGCGCGAATTGCTCGTCCTTGGAGATGTCGATCGCGTGGGCGGTATAAGGCACGCCCAACTCTTCGAGCAGGATCGATACCTTGCGGCCGTTGGGCGTGGTCCAAGTGTAGAGGTCAATCATGGTGTGGTCCTTGGTCTTTGGTCAAACGATATCAATACGGTAGCCGGATCGTGGGAAGTGGACACAGACTGTGCCAACATCATCCGCTGTGCGCTCAATGGTGACTGTTTCGGCATCGGCGTAGCGCAGTGTACCTGCAACAGGCTGTTCGCCGCCATTTACATCGGGAATGACAGTGACGGATTGCCCAACGATCAAGCCTTGCGGTTCGTTCGCCGCAACGCCCGTCGCCCCAAGGGGGTTTTGCGATTTTGCCAGCTCAATCGCGTCTTGTGGGTCCATCGGTCGGGATGTCCCATGCCCGATAGCGCGGACATTTTCCTCCCATCGCACGAGGTTAGTAAACTCTGACAAAAATGACGGCCCGCCCGACCAGCGCCCGCGCAAGAACCAGACGACATGGTAAAACTGCGCATCAATTGCGGCTGCGTCCGACCCGATCAAGAAATCACGCCCATCCGCCAATTGCGCATCCAGCCATGACAGTGGAGCGCGCACTTGGGCCACAAGATGGGGAAGGTCGGCGTTGGCCTGTTTTAGCCCCGTGGCCCAGTCTTCGCCAAGGTATAATCGGCCGCGATCTGCGGCAAAATCTTTGTCCAAACTGTCACCTGCGGACCCAAGAACATGCCGAACGGTTTGATCGAAAAGCGCCCCGTCGGTCCAGCGGCTGAGGCACCACATCAACCCCTGATCTGCGGTAGGCATGAAGCTGGGCGACGGATACCGGCGCTCAAGTTCACGAATAATGCATTGACTGTCACAATAGATGTCCGCGCCAATCTGCACCACAGGCGTACGCCGATAACCACCGGTCAGCGCGGTAAGGTTTGGCTTTGGCGGTAGGCGCGGAATTTCAACGCTGCGCCACGCCAGCCCCTTGATACCAAACGCAACGCGTACCTTTTCGGCAACGGGCGACTGGGGGTAGGCGTGGAGGATGATCTCGGAACTTAGGTTGGACACGGGCGGATTCCTCCGGTTTCAATTACATGCATTCGGGGGCCACGACGGGATAGGCATGTATCCCGATCTGGGAGTTGCGCAGCATATCTACCAGATTGGTGTGCTGGGCCTTAAGGGCTGAAAGACTGGACAAAGGCAGGTTCCTCTCGTGGGGCTATGTCGATGCGAGCAACGCCAACCCCGGCACGTCTTTGACGAGCGTGGGCTGAACATCGGTCAGATAATTGAGATTGATAAGCGCAAGGCGGGCGTGCTCGCGCACCAATGCCTCTGCGCGCGCGCCTTCGCGGTTTGTGATGGCTTCCAGGATCGCGCGGTGTTGGCGCTGAGCATAGCGCAACGACTCCTGAAAACCGGGCATCGCGGCCTGTTCGCTGAGGAATGCGGAAGGTGAAGCAAGAGGTAGCAGGCTCATCCTTTCAATCTCACGCCGGATAAGCGCGCTGCCCGAAAACTTCGCCAAAAGCGCGTGGAATTTCGCGTTACGGCGCACATAGCATTCAAAATTCAAACCGTCCGATGCTTCTAAGGCGCGATCAATACCTTCCAATGCATCATTTGCTTGGCCCAGCAAATCAGCGCTTACGCCGCGCTCGGCGGCCATGCGCGCTGCGGTGCCTTCAATGACGCCGCGCACTTCGATCGCATCAGCAATGTCGTCGCGGGTAAATGTTGCGACACGGCAGCCGCCAGTCTCGATCCGTTCCAACAGTCCCTCGGCGACCAGTCGGTCCATTGCCTGACGCAACGGAGTGCGCGACGTCCCAAGCTGTTTTGCAACTGCGACCTCGGGCAAACGCTGCCCGCCCTCAAACTCCCCGTTCATCACAAGGGAACGCAATCCAAAGAGGGCGCGGTCAAGCTGGCTGAGGTTTCCAATGGACACAAAGCAATCCTAGCGGTTTGGTTCGGCAGGTGCCGAGCGAATTGCGCTTAGACTGTATACAGAACTTGAAGCTGACAAGTGATTCGGTCCCGACTTGGGGGCAATTCTGCAATGCCATGCAATAAGATGTATACAATTGGTGTGAATCCACTGTTCCGAAATTAATTTTCATCACGAATTAACCGCTGCGAAACGCCCTCCCGTGCCTTCGAATTGGAGATAATTCTTGACCAAATTGCAGAGCTTGGCAGCCGTACAAATCATGTTATTTTAAAGGATTGCGCCCGGGTTTGTGGCATTCATGAACTGTGCCCACCGGCTTTCTGGCCAAGACAAGTTAGCGCAAAAGGTTAGGCAATGACCGATCCACCACATACGTCCGTTCAAATGAAATGCTTGTAAATGGGAAAGCTGGTCCCTAAGGTTTACTTGGATCGGGAGATAATGCGACGCTGAGGTCCGCACCGGGAGGGTGCGTTTCTTTGCAAATAGGGCAGTCCCACACATCCGAAATTGAACCGATACATTGCTCCTACTTGTTGGGGTAATGGATTGTCATTCCTTGGGAGGAACTATGAAAGATACTATCAACCGCAGAAAATTTCTGCGCGGGTCGGCTGTTGTCGGAGCCGCAGCATTGGCCGCACCTGCAATTGCAGACGGCCATGGCACAACCATCAAGATGCAGGCAGCCTGGGGCGGCGGTATCTTCCTTGAGAACGCACAGTCCTTTGCGGCACGCGTCAACGAAATGTCTGGCGGGTCTTTGACAATCGAAGTTCTGTCCGTAGATTCCGTTGTGAAAACATCCCAGATGCAAGACGCGGTTCACCGCGGCGTTCTGGACGCGGCACACTACGTATCCGCATATTGGTACGGCAAATCCAAATCCGCATCCTTGTTCGGCACTGGCCCTTGCTTTGGCTGGTCGTCACAGGAGATGCTCGGCTGGATCCACGCTGGTGGTGGCCAAGAACTGTTTGACGAACTGATGGACGAATTGCAGCTGAACGTTGTGTCCTTCTTCAACTCGCCGATGCCAGCCCAGCCGCTTGGCTGGTTCTCTGAACAGATCACAGACGCGTCCCAGATGAACGGTCTAAAGTACCGCACAGTTGGTCTGGCGGCAGACGTTATGCTGGAAATGGGCATGTCTGTTGTTCAGCTTCCAGGTGGCGAAATCCAGCCTGCAATGAAATCCGGCCTGATCGATGCGGCCGAATTCAACAACCCGACATCTGACCGTGACTTCGGTATGCAGGATGTGTCCAAAGACTACATGCTTGCATCCTACCACCAGAGCCAGGAGTGCTTTGAGGTTACGATCAACAGAGACGTCTGGAACGGTTTGTCGCCCGAGCATCAGGCGATCATCCGCAACGCATCTATGGCTGAAAACTCCGGCTTCTATTGGGGCAATACCAAGCGTTATTCCGATGACCTGATCAAGCTTCAGGAACAGGACGGCGTGAACGTTCACCGCACACCACAGGCTGTTCTCGAAGCTCAGCTGGCGGCGTGGGACACGGTTGCTGACCGCATCGCAGGCGAGGATCCGTTCTTTGCACGCGTGATGGAATCCCAGAAGACCTACGCAAAAGAAGTGATGGGTTACCTGAACCTCAACCAGCCTGACTACAAACTGGCTTACGATCACTACTTCGCTTAATTGCGAATTGGTTTAACAATGTCCGGGTGCCGCATTGGCGCTCGGGCATTGTGCACTTGAAATGACTGGGGCCGGGCCGCAAAGAATGCCCGCTTGATCTGTGAGGGGAGCAGCAGACACATGAAATTTGTCCATGCAATTGAAGGACTTAGCCTATGGGTCGGTCGCGCCTTTGGCTGGTGCATCCTGATCCTGACATTGTCCGTGTCCTACGAGGTTTTCGTGCGTTACGTCCTCAACTCGCCCACTGTCTGGGCATTTGACATGATGATCCAGATGTATGGCGCTTTGTTCTTGATGTGTGGGGCTTACGCCTTGGCCCAAGACACTCATGTGCGCGCAGACGTCTTGTACCGCTTGTTCCCTGTAAAGGTGCAAGCATCGTTGGATTTCGTCCTTTATTTTCTGTTCTTCTTCCCCGGTGTGCTCGCCCTTGCATGGTACGGCTGGGAAATTGCATCTGACAGCTGGCGATACAAAGAAGTGAGCTTTAACAGCCCCGCCAGTATCCAGATCTATTTCTTCAAATCATTGATCCCCATCGCCGGTTTCTTGCTCGCCTTCCAAGGGGTCGCCGAACTGGTGCGCTGTGTGATGGCATTCCGCACCGGTGTGTGGCCCGAGCGGCTGGTCGATGTGCGTGAGACCGAAGACATTCTGTCGGACGCCGATCTTGAAACGATCAGCTCCTTCGCCCGTGACAACAACAAATAGCCCCAAGCGCTTCTAGAAAGATAAAAAGATGACAAACCCCGAAGTCGCGCTGATGATGTTGGCCCTGTTTATTGTGCTGGTTCTCCTTGGTTTTCCGATCGCCTTTACGCTGCTCGCGATGGGTGTCGCGTTTGGCTATTATGCCTACCACCGTGAGGGATCGGTTGAGGTCTTCAGCGACATTTTCAACAACAACATATTTTACCTGGTGAACCAGAACACCTATTCAGTCATGGAAAACCCGATCCTCGTGGCGATCCCGTTGTTTTTGTTCATGGGTTATGTCGTGGAACGAGCGAACATCGTCGATAAGTTGTTCTTCTCGCTCTATATGGCGGCGCGAAACCTGCCTGGTTCACTAGCGATTGCGGCCTTGCTCACCTGCGCGGTGTTCTCGACAGCCTCAGGCATCGTAGGCGCGGTTGTGACGCTGATGGGCTTGCTGGCCTTCCCCGCGATGGCAAACGCCAACTACGACAAAAGCTTTGCGGCAGGTGTGATTTGTGCGGGTGGGACCTTGGGAATTCTGATCCCGCCGTCGATTATGTTGATCGTTTATGCCGCGATTGCGGACCTGTCCCCGCTGCGCCTCTATGCGGCTGCGGTCTTCCCGGGATTGTTGCTGGCAGGCCTTTATATCGTCTATGTTATCGTGCGCGTGTACTTTAACCCTGCATTGGCGCCAAAGCCGACGATGGAAAACCCACCCCCGCCGCGCGAAATCTATCTTGATCTGTTAAAATCTTTTGTCCCATTGACCGTGTTGATCGCATTGGTTCTGGGCTCGATCCTTGGTGGTCTGGCCACGCCTGCCGAAGCTGCCGCAATGGGCGCACTTGGTGGAATGGTCTTGGCGGTTCTGTACCGTTCGATGACATGGACCAAGCTGAAAGAAAGCGTGTTCCTGACGGCCAAAGCCACCGCAATGGTCTGTTGGTTGTTCGTCGGGTCATGGACGTTTGCGTCGGTGTTTTCCTACCTCGGTGGCCACGACATTATCGCTGATTTTGTTGGCGGGTTGGATATGGAGCCATGGCAGTTCTTGGTCCTTGCACAGCTGATCATCTTCTTGCTGGGCTGGCCGCTGGAATGGTCCGAGATCCTGATCATCTTTGTGCCGATCTTCCTGCCACTTCTCGAAGTGTTCGGTGTGAACCCATATTTCTTTGCGATGCTGATCGCGTTGAACCTGCAAACGTCGTTCCTGACCCCGCCCATGGCCATGTCGGCCTATTATCTAAAAGGGGTGCTCAAGAACCAGATCGAACTGATGGAAATTTTCCGTGGCATTATGCCTTACCTCGGGATTGTGATCCTGACGATGTGCTTGATGTATGCATTCCCCGGTATCGCGCTGTGGTTCCCTGATTACCTCTTTGGGCCATACATCCCGTGATCAAGGACAGCTACACCTTAACAGCATCCGAGGCACTGGCTGCCATTGCCTCAGGTCGTCTTTCGTCGGTCAAACTGGTGAAATCCTGTCTTGCGCGGATTGCTGAAACGGATGGCATGATCAAAGCATGGGCGTTTTTGGACGAAGGCGCAGCACTTGCCCAAGCCGCTGAATGTGACCGCATCCGCATCGCGGGGCTGGCAACGGGCCCGCTGCACGGCATCCCTGTAGCGCTTAAAGACATCATCGACACCGCCAAGATGCCCACGCAGCGCGGCAGTGTGATTTTTGAGGGCCGCCAGACAGACCACGTCGCCCGTCTGGTTGAACTGCTACGCGAGGCGGGGGCGGTGATCATGGGCAAAACCGTGACGACCGAGTTTGCGTTTGTGCATGCCAATGAAACACGCAACCCACACAATCCCGATCACACACCCGGCGGCTCATCGAGTGGGTCCGCCGCAGCTGTGGCTGCAATGCATGTGCCTTTGGCGATTGGGACCCAGACCAACGGATCTGTCATTCGGCCCGCATCTTTTTGCGGTGTCTTCGGGTTCAAACCCACGCGCGGTGTCATTTCGCGCGACGGGATTTTGCAAACGTCTGTGTCGTTGGATCAGGTCGGGTGCTTCGGGCGCTCGCTTGCCGATGTGGCTTTGCTGACGGACGCGATTGGCGGTTATGATCAACGCGACGCCGTCAGCTTTGTGCGGCCACGCCCGAATATGTCGGCAGGCGCTGCGGCAGATGCGCCTGTGACGCCTGCGCTGGCGTGGTTTGATTTGCCGTTCAATGACCGCCTGTCAGACGATGCCTTGGACGGGATTGATGCGGTTATTGAAATACTCGGGCCATCGGTGGAACGCATGGCGGCGGCGGACACACTTTCTGATCTTGTTGCCGTTCAGGCCACCATCCACGAATACGAAATCGCCCAACATCAGGCGGAGGTGTTCGAGACGCATTGGGACCAGATCAGCGACACGTTAAGACCCGTCATCACCCGAGCGCGCATGATCACGAAAACGCAGTACGACGACGCCTTGGCAGTCAAAACGTCTGCCGAAGGGTTTTTCAGAGCCTTCTTTATGGACTACGATGCTATCATCGCACCCTCGGCTGCGGGTGAGGCCCCGACGTTCGGTAATGGTACGGGCGATCCGATCTTTTGCACACTTTGGACGCTGGCGGGATTGCCCTGCATCAGCTTGCCCATGCTGGTCGGGGAAACAGGTCTGCCCATCGGCGTGCAGCTGATTGGACCCGCTGAAAAAGACGACCGGCTGTTGCGCACGGCGCGCTGGCTGCAAACCCATCTTGCTGACACAGTAGAATAACGAAAGGAAAAACCATGTCATACATCACGAAGTTGATAATGGGCCTGTTTGGCACGGCGGGCTTGTGTATTTTTATCGGCGGGCTTTCCCAAAGTATCTCGACCGGATTTGCGGGCTTTGTGGGGGGATCTCCCTTCATGATCATCGCCATCGTTGTTTGCGGTATGGCGGTTTATGATTTCTACGATGAATGTATCCGTAAGAAATGACAAAAAAGCGCCTCTGGATCACCCGCCGCCTGTCTGACGCGACGCTGGAACGTGCCGCGCGCGACTATGAAGTTGTGATCAATCACGATGATACGCCCGGAACCGCCGAGGACATCATCGCCGCAAGTGCGGAGTTTGATGCGATCATCCCGTGCCATTCAGAACACTTCTCGGCCGATGTGGTGGCGCAGCTTGACCCGCGATTGAAGATAGTGGCGAACCATTCTGTTGGCGTGGATCATTGCGATCTGCCGGCCTTGGCCGCACGCGGTATCACAATCACGAACACACCCGATGTGCTGTCTGACGCCACCGCAGAGCTTGCGATGCTTTTGATGTTGGGGGCCGCGCGTCACGCGGTCGCTGGGGATCGACTGGTGCGCACGGGCGGCTGGGACAGTTGGTCGCCCGCTTTTATGGTGGGTAAGCAAGTGACAGGTGCGCGTGTTGGTATCATCGGCATGGGACGTGTCGGGCGCGCGTTTGCCGCCAAGGCACGCGGGTTCGACATGGATGTGCATTACTATAATCGCAGCGAATTGTCGGCGGATCTCGCGCAAGGTGCAACGTATCATGAAACGGTTGAAAGCCTGCTGGGCGTTGCGGATTTCTTGTCCCTGCATTGCCCCGCCACTCCTGAAACAACCAATCTGATGAACACTGAACGGTTTGCGATGCTGCCAGCTGGGGCGGTCGTTGTGAACACCGCACGCGGGGCATTGATCGACGAAGACTCGCTGATGGCGGCGCTTGATCGCGGGCATGTTGCGGCGGCTGGCCTTGATTGTTTCAAGGTTGAACCGGGCGGAAACCCTGCGCTTTCGTCATACGACAATGTCTTCATGCTCCCCCATATCGGGAGCGCAACCCGAACCACGCGCGACGCCATGGGTTTTCGTGCTTTGGACAATCTGGACGCCTTCTTTGCAGGTCAAACGCCGCAGGATCAGCTTTAACAATGATGGATAAATCGATGACAAAACTGACTTTTCTGGGGCTTGGCGTCATGGGCTACCCGATGGCGGGGCATCTTGCCAAGGCGGGCCACGCTGTGACCGTTTACAATCGCACGACTGCAAAGGCGGAAAAATGGGCGGCAGAGCACGGCGGCAGTTTTGGCAAAACACCTGCCCAAGCCGCACAAGGCGCTGAAATGGTGATGGCCTGCGTGGGGAATGATGATGATCTGCGCGCCGTATGTCTTGGCCCTGACGGTGCGTTTGCGACCATGTCAGAAGGCAGTACATTCGTCGATCACACGACCGTTTCTGCCGCAGTCACAGCCGAGCTTTACGCCACCGCCAGAGACCGTGGGATCGCGTTTGTAGATGCACCCGTGTCCGGCGGTCAGGCAGGCGCTGAAAACGGCGCATTGTCGATCATGTGTGGCGGCGATCAGGCCGATTATGACTGGGCCGAACCTGTCATGAACGTCTATTCCAAGCTGTGTCGTCGCATTGGCGACAGTGGCGCAGGTCAGATGACCAAGATGTGCAACCAGATCGCCATCGCGGGTTTGGTCCAAGGGCTGTCCGAAGCCTTGCATTTCGCGTCCAAAGCGGGCCTTGATGGCGCCGCCGTGGTCGAGGTGATCAGCCAAGGCGCTGCCGGGTCCTGGCAAATGTCCAACCGATACGAGTCGATGTTGGCCGATCATTTCGAACATGGTTTCGCGGTGGATTGGATGCGCAAGGACCTTGGCATTTGTCTGTCTACGGCGAACGAAAACGGGGCATCCCTGCCCGTCACTGCACTGGTCGATCAGTTCTATAAGGATGTCCAGAAAATGGGTGGTGGGCGTTGGGATACGTCAGCGCTGTTCAAACGGCTTCAGCAAGCCTAATCCACAACGCAGGTGATCATGACGATCAGCAGGCGATATTACCCTGAATACGGGGGGCACGTCGTTTGCTATGCCTCACAAGCAAAACCCGATCCTTGCTGAATTGCTTGTAACTATCGCTGGTTACACGTCCCAACAATCTGGCACCCTCAATTCCGCGATGGTTCATGAACAAGAACGATCAGGAACGACTTGGGTACTCGAATTCATCACATTGCCAGATATGCTGCAACTGTACAGCAATGCACTGGTCTCGGCGCAATCATTGATCGGGCAGATTATTTCGGTCGGGGTACAGGAGACAGGCGAATAAGGTGTCACAATCTGGGTCGCATCAAACATGACGTTGATTTGACCGCCGCGCGCTGTAGTCTGGGGCAATGATAAAATACGTTTTGATCCTTATGTCGTCAGCCCTGCCTGCACAGGCATCAATCTCGTTCGCGTGCAACGAACTTGACCGTGTATCGCTTTCCGCAGAAGGATCCATGCGACCCGTATACGAAGGACGCGCGCTAAATTTCACGTGGGACGAAAGCGGTTTTTCAGGAGATGGTGTATTCTATCATGATGCGTATTGGATCAACCCATCTGACGATGGAGGGTTTCGGGCATTTGCCGAAAATTCCGACCGCAGCGATTTGTTCAGGTTTGAAAATGGTATTCTTATGCACACGGCAATCGTAAAATACGGGAGAGCGCCGTCTATACAATCGCAGGTGTTTGAATGTGCTGAGGTGACTGAATTCTAATGCAGATTTTGACGTTCGCGCGAATGACCCCCATCGTGGTGGTGTCTAGAAAAAACTATAAGTGTATCAAGCATAAGACTGAATCTGCGTCGTCGGGCGACGTCCGCTTTAGGGAATCCGCACTGCAGTAAACAGCCAATTGGACAAGGTTCAGTATCGGCCGTGTTCATCGGACAAGGGTTTTCACTGCCCGAAAGCGGACTTTGGCTGCGATCCAGCAATCCGGAAGTCTGGGCTCTTTCGAGACCTTCGCTGCATTCTACATGAAGTTCCGGTTTCTCTGTTTTGCGTCTGAGGCGTACCTTGAAGGTCACGACCATCTGAAGTTCTAAAAACGAACTTCTTTTGACGCGTGGAGGTCAGGATCTCGGACCACCAAAGCGGATGGAAACTTTCGAAACAGCGCATAATCTAATGCTCAATGCGTCATCCCCCGGTCCATCTCGACCTCCCGCTCCTCTAGCTCTGTCTCAACCTCACTTCGGCGGCCTTCACTAATTTCAAGCTGGTCTCTAGTTGCGTGCGCAGCCTCCCGTAGTTCGATCCCTCGTTCAGCAAGCCGTGCAACGCAGCCACGGACGCCACTTGCGATTGAATGAGCACCGACACGCAGGCGGCCAATCCATCCATCTGGTTCTGCATCCTCGTCGTCGAGCGTTCCTCTAACCCGTTCAATTCCCGCGCTGAGGTTTCGCAGGCCGTCACCAACCGCTCGACGCAGGCGAGCAAGTCGCGTTCCAAGGCGGTCAGGGGTGTCGTCATCTAATTCTCCTCGATCTTGATGCAGGTCACTGATCTGCCGCCCAGTGTGCAGGTCCTCAGGCGCGTCTTGGTCGGGTCCAGTACCAGCCAAGTCCCGTCCTCTCTGTCGATCCGCGTCAGGCCCAGTTCCGTCATCTCCGAGCTGGCCAGCATCAGCGTCCAAAGCAAGCTCGCGGCCATCATCGAGACGATCCCCACCAAGAACGCCCCCGTGATCAGCCAGGGCGAGATCGTCAGCCAGCTCTTGTTTTGTCGCAGAAAGGTGCGGGTATCGGTCTCGATTGTACGATGCGCGTTGGTCGCAATGGTGCTCAAATCGGTCCTGAAGCTCTCCAGCTGGGATGCCATCGAGGCGGCGTAGTCCTGCCGGATCGTGTCCAGTTCCGCGTTCAGTTTCTCGCTCAGCCGTGTCGGCTTGCCAGTTTTCATGGAAAATATCTCCTTTTAGACGCCAGCGTTCGTCCGTGTCGGGATCGCGGGCGGTCAGGTATGCTTTGCCGACGCGCGGCAGGTCGTAGCCTGCGTCTGTGAGGGCATCGATCATGGTGGCGCGGTCAGTGATCAGGCCGACGCTGATCTGGTCCTGCAGCCACGCATGCAGCTCTTCGCGACCTTGGGCGCGGGTTGGGGTCTCGATGGTGTCGCGAACCTCTTGGGTACGCTCCAGCTCCATCGGATCGGCCCAGCCGTGGCGCTGGTTCATGACATCGCGCAAACTGTCAAAAGCTTTCTCATACCCCGGCGGTGCGATGTTCAGGCTGCGCCCCGAGGTCAGCTCCAAGCGCGGCGTGCAGAAGTGAAGCTCGACGCGGTCTTCGTGGGTATGTCGGACCCAAAGCACTTCATATTGCGTCGGGTCCAGCCCCGCGAAGGCCAGACGCTCAAAATCGTCCATGACCTCGGCCTGCTGTTCCTCGCTCGGGGCGTCGGTGGCGGCAAAGCTGATCACGCCCGCACGGTAGGTCCACTTGTGGCGGCTGGCGTCGATCAGGGCCTCGGTGCGGTCGGGATTGCCGCGCAGGACCTCGGGCAGAGGCTCGCGGATGACGGTCATTGGTTCGCCGTCTGCATCGCGGATCGGGTCGCGGTTGTCGTCATAGGCCAGCACCTTGTCTGCGACGAGGTAGCCGACCGGACCAGCGCCCGCGCCATTGCCGTTGCGGAAGAACTTGATCAGCATCGGCGCGCGGCCTCGACTATCTGGGCAAGCTGGCGCTCGATGGTCAGTAAGCGGCGGGCAACGGTGAGCGCGTCTAGGTCAACGCGGCCCGCTAGCATCGCGCGGTTCAGCCAGCGGGCAATCTGGTTGAGGTTGCCACCAATGCGCCCGACGGCCAGCACCAGCGCCGGATCGACGCGGGGGATGGGTTTGCGACGGCGGGCCTCGGTCAGGCCTAAAGCCTCGCGCAGAAGGGTGGCGGCAGGTAAGCCAGCAGCCTCGGCTTTGGCGCGCAACTGGGCCTTCTCTGCGGCGCTGCACCGGAAGACGAAGGTCTCGGTCAGCGGCTCTTTGGTGCGGAGTTTGCCCGCGCCGGTGGGGTTCGAAGGGGAGGCTTGCCGCCCCTCGCAAGGTCCCGTGTCAGCAGCGCCAGCGTATGACATGGGTCGCCTTGCTGTTTGCTCTTCTGTGGGATCGGTAGCGATCATGATCTGAGGCCTGCGGCTTGGATTTGGGCCTGCGTCACCAGTTTCGAGGCGAGCAAAGCCGTGATTTGTGGGACCGTAATGTGTTTGCACATCGGGCTGCGATCACTGATCCAGAACGCCAATCGTTCATGGTGATCGGCTTGCAGAGTTGCTGTCTTTTCGCGGTCTGCCGCTTGCTTCTCGACATAGGCCTGCCACCGCCGCGACTGGAACCAGTTGTCGGAAAAGCAGACCTTGGAGCGGGTGAAACCTGCGCTGTCGGTGGCGTAGGCTTGGACGGCCTGCAGCAAGTCCTCTTGCCTGATCCCTTCCTTCTTGGCCTCTTCGATCTGGGCTAGGCAGGCCGCTTTGCCACGTACCCTGTCCGGTGGATACGCCGCCAGAATCTTCTCAGCTTCATCATCCACCGCCGCCTCGCGCCTGCGCGTAGGTGGTTCTTTCACAGGTTCAATGGTAAGGTTCGTGTCCCGATTTGGGACTACCCCCGTCTCACTGGTGAGACTCTTCCCACGCGTCTTTGAGACGTTTCCCCCCGTCTCATTTTGAGACGAAACCCCATTAGGACCGCTCCCCCAACCCTTAGCGCGAGAACTGGGACCAAGGGTGATGTCGAGGTGCAGTTCATACTGATTGGACCCGCGCCCACCATCGCCATCACCACGGGCATGGCGCGTAACGAGGCCAGATTGCTCCAAGGTCGTCATATGCCGGAATAGAGTGGCGCGGCCCATCTCGCATTCATCCGCCAACCGCTTGGCGCTTGGATTGCACTGGCCGGTTTCTTTGTTGTGGAAGTCTGCCAACTGGATCAGCACGATTTTGGCGGCGGGCTTCAAGCCTTTGACATTCGCAGCCCATATCAACGCCATGCCACTCATGACGCCACCTGACATGCCAGAAATAGGCTGATTGCATGAAGCCTGCCACCCGATTCTGCGGCTCGGTGTTGTGGAACAAAACCAGATTTCCTTGTGTCAGATTTGTGCCAATTGGAAACATGCGTTCCTGCATCGTTCTGCAAAAGGCTACATTTACTCGCATAACAAGTACCTTTGTCTATTGCTGTTTTTACTGGGGGTCCGTATGTCCGGCGGTGGGACACCCTTCCCCAACGAAGGGCGCTTATCTGTGAGGATACCAGTGATGGTTATGACGACTTCGGCAACGCGCGATATTGCGCGCAAACCACAAATGCGGCCGGCAAATCCGCGTTTTTCTTCTGGCCCTTGTGCCAAACCCCCCGTCTGGAAACTTGAAGCACTTAGCGATGCCCCCTTGGGTCGGTCGCACCGTGCTGCTGTTGGCAAGTCAAAGCTTGCCGAAGCAATCGACCTTACGCGCGAAATTCTGGGCGTACCTGCGGATTACCGCATCGGTATCGTGCCTGCCTCTGACACTGGCGCATATGAGATGGCGATGTGGTCACTCTTGGGCGAACGCCCTGCGCAGATGGTTGCATGGGAAAGCTTTGGCGCTGGCTGGGTCACGGATGTGGTCAAACAGTTAAAGATCGACGCGACCGTCCACACTGCAGAATACGGCGAGATCGTCGATATGGCCGCGCTGAATTACGACAACGACGTTTGCTTTACATGGAACGGCACAACCTCTGGTGTACGTGTTGTGTCTGGCGATGTGATCCCCGCGGACCGCGCCGGTCTGACGTTATGCGATGCGACGTCTGCTGCGTTTGCCCAAGACCTGCCTTGGGACAAACTGGATGTCACAACATTCAGCTGGCAAAAAGTGATGGGCGGCGAAGCGGCCCACGGCATGCTGATCCTGTCGCCTCGCGCTGTCGAACGCCTTGAAAGCTATACCCCTGCGTGGCCTCTGCCCAAGATTTTCCGCATGACAAAAGGCGGTAAAATGATCGAAGGCATTTTCAAAGGCGAGACGATCAACACACCTTCTATGCTCGCGGTCGAAGACTATCTGGTTGCCCTGAAATGGGGACGTTCCATCGGCGGCTTGGACGCACTGATGCACCGTGCCAATGCCAACGCGCAGGCAATCTGGAACTTCTGCGCAGCCAAACCTTGGATTGCAAATCTGGCGGTTGATCCGGCGACGCGTTCCAACACATCTGTGTGCCTCAAGTTCACCGATGAGCGGATCACCGACGGTGCAGCTTTCGCCAAAGCGGTCGCCAAGCGACTTGAGGCCGAAAATATCGCACTTGATATCGGCGCTTATCGTGATGCCCCTGCGGGTTTGCGGATATGGTGTGGCGCGACGGTCGAAACCTCTGACATCGAGGCGATGCTGCCTTGGTTGGAATGGGCGTTCGAGACCGAGATCGCTGCAACTGCTTAAATAATTTTCAATTTTATTGCGGTTTAACAGCCGTTCCAAAGGACATGTAAAATGGCTCCTCGCGTACTTATTTCTGATAAACTTTCCCCTGCGGCTGTGCAGATCTTCAAAGATCGCGGCATTGACGTGGATTTCCAGCCCGATCTGGGCAAAGACAAAGACAAGCTGCTTGAAATCATCGGCCAGTATGATGGTTTGGCGATCCGGTCGGCAACCAAAGCGACAGAAAAGATTATCGAAGCCGCGACCAACCTCAAGGTCATTGGCCGTGCCGGTATTGGTGTGGACAACGTTGATATTCAGGCCGCTTCGAAAAAGGGTATCATCGTGATGAACACGCCCTTCGGCAATTCGATCACGACTGCCGAACATGCGATTTCGCTAATGATGGCCGTCGCCCGCCAAATCCCGGAGGCGAACGCGTCAACGCATGCCGGCAAATGGGAAAAATCCCGCTTTATGGGTGTGGAACTGACGGGTAAGACACTTGGTGTCATCGGTGCAGGTAACATCGGGTCGATCGTAATTGACCGCGCCCAAGGGTTGCGGATGAAGGTCGTGGCCTATGATCCGTTCCTGTCCGAAGAACGCGCCACTGATATCGGCGTCGAAAAAGTGGAACTGGACGAACTGCTTGCCCGCGCTGATTTCATCACCATGCACGTGCCATTGACGGATCAGACCAAGAATATCCTGTCCAAAGAAAACATCGCCAAACTGAAAAAAGGTGTGCGGATCGTAAACTGCGCGCGCGGTGGTCTGGTCGACGAGGATGCATTGGCCGAAGCGCTCAAGGACGGACATGTTGCGGGCGCGGCTTTCGACGTTTTCGCAGTCGAGCCTGCAACAGCCAGCCCGCTGTTCAACCTGCCAAACGTGGTCGTCACCCCGCATTTGGGTGCAGCCACGACAGAGGCCCAAGAAAACGTGGCATTGCAAGTTGCCGAACAGATGTCGGATTATCTGCTGACAGGTGCCGTGCAAAACGCGCTGAACATGCCGTCCGTGACTGCAGAAGAAGCCAAGATCATGGGCCCTTGGATCAAGCTGTCGGGCCATTTGGGCAACTTTACCGGCCAGATGACAGACGAGCCTATCACGGCGATCAACATCTTGTTTGACGGCGAAGCCAGCGAGATGAATCTCAAGGCACTGACAGCCGCGACCATCGCGGGCATCATGACCAAAGCAAACCCTGACACCAACATGGTCAGCGCGCCTGTCATCGCCAAGGAACGTGGCATCAAAGTGTCGACCACAAAGCAAGACAAGTCCGGCACATTTGACGGCTATGTCAAAGTCACCGTGGTAACCGATAAACGCGAACGTTCCGTCGCGGGTACCGTGTTTAGTGACGGCAAGCCGCGCTTTATCCAGATCAAAGGCATTAACATCGATGCCGAGATTGGCGAACACATGGTTTATACGACGAACGAAGACGTGCCCGGGATCATCGGCGCGTTGGGGACAACAATGGGTGCCAACGACGTCAACATCGCGAACTTTACGCTGGGCCGTTCTGCGGCAAAAGGCGAAGCGATCGCGCTACTTTATGTCGACGAGCCAGTGCCCGCGACAGCCCTTAAAGCGCTGGAAGATACCGGACTATTCCAGCAGGTTAAACCACTGAAATTCAACGTTTAATCTCGCCGAATGACACCTGTCACCGCAGCCGCTCCGATTGCGGTGACAATCCAGCCAAATATGATGAGCCACCAACGCGCACCCCACAACCACCAGCCCCACGGGCCACGCGTAGTGGACGGTGCCCAAGCGGCCTCTTGCCCTAATGCCACGATCGGCACGACCAAATCGACAGCATAAGACACGGCATTGAACGTTTCATAATCGCGTCCAGCCGTAAGGGTCGGCGTGCCGTCTGGGGCCAGCATATATTTGTCTGACCACACTTTGGCAGGGTTCGCGATACGCGGGTCCGTCGCGAGTGTTTGCCAGCTCTGCGACATCAATACCGGGCCAGCTGTGGGTGCAAAATCGCCATCTTCCCATGCATTATGCGCCAGAACCCAGCCAACAAAGACCAGCGCCAGCAACATGTAGAAACTCCGCTCTGGCTTGTGTCCATACCCCACGACCACCCCGAAAATCCGGTCGGCAATCAGGCTGCCCGCATTGCGCCACCAAACCCGCAGATTGTGCCAGTGCTGTTCGCCACGGAATTGTTGTTGGGCGTAGGCAAGCGTTTGCGCACCAACGCCCAGATCGCTGCCATCGCACGGGTGCAGCAAGATCAGACGTGCCAAATCTGGGTCACTCGGTCGCCGTTTTTGCAAGGCTTCAATCGCTTTGGCGCGCGCACCGTTCGGCATTTGGCTGGCATTCAGCAAGTCTTGCCGCCACGCTGCTTCACCTCGCCAACGAGTTCTTGATGCTTTGCGCTGCTCTTTTTCTTTGGCGACCATGATCGCCCGTGCGTCAGAACGGTGACCTGTATCGCGCAGCAATTTGGCAAGTTGTTCATATGGCTGCGGGTAGAATTCGCGCCGCGACACGGCGCCCATTTTCAGCCATGCCAGACGATCCGGCACACTAATTCCGCCATGCAGCACATCGTAAATGAACCCGCTAAGGTATAGACCATCGCATTTGGCCCAGCTTTCGGGATCATCCCACAGATCACCGACATGCGCCGAGGTCAGGTCAACGACGCCTACGACTTCGCGT
>Ga0213868_10001568_pt1 | contig 22146 bp, 14 predicted proteins | sample PICome_9_FD_160087 | JGI IMG/M metagenome (GOLD analysis project Ga0213868, IMG submission 160087) | Coastal seawater microbial communities near Pivers Island, North Carolina, United States - PICO127 | ecosystem: Environmental > Aquatic > Marine > Coastal | place: USA: North Carolina...
GTCGATTGAGGTCCACCGTCAAGACTCCACTGTGACAGACTCTGAATTCCAATCGGCTGCTGACCATAGAACTGTTCGAGCCCAGGTCGTTGATCGTAGTCTTCCCATGAAAATATGACAGGATCGTAGTCCGTCTGTTCTCTCTGCGCACCACGGACAGTGATCTTACGAATCTCCGCGAAATTGATCTCTTCGCGTGATCGCAACTTTGCCTCCGCCATAATCAAGTTTTGCAATGACGTTGAACGACCCTCGTGGATTAGACCAAAGGATGCAGTCTTGTTTCCGTTTCCGACGTAGATTTCAGAGTAGTACTGCGGTTCCGGCTCGACCTGGTTGTTACGCGACTTGAGAAAGTAATGTCGGTTGTCATCATTGGCATCGAGGATAGGAACTAACAACAAAAATGGATTATTGATTGACTCCCAAGATTCGAGCCAATAGTTATGACATGCAGTGACATGCGTTGACGGGGCGAGGGCATCGACAACGAGAACATTGATACCTTGGATTTTGTCGGCCAGCTCATTCAGCGCATCTTCTACCTTTTTACCACAGATGGAGAGATCGGAAGATTTGGCATATATGCCCTGACGCCATTTTCTGATAGCCTCGCTTTGCTTGGTTGTATTGGTTTTCATGTCAATAGCATACTCTGGGGGGCAACTCCAGAGCGTAGTTACTTTTGAAAACCCCTGCTTTTCGAGATTGTCCTTAGCACGGCATGGCGCTTCCTTGACATCGCATAATACAACGGCGTTGATTCCCTCCGTCTGGCCGATCATGGTAGAGATTATATCCTCATATCCAGCATCGATGATAGGTCGAAGAGCCTCTTCATCGTTGTAAGAAGAATTCAGGAAAACAGATTTACTACTTCCCTCCTGAACTTCCTCGCATTGACCAATCTTCGCCAAGTCAGGACCCACTGTTTGAAGATCATTAGCACGGGTGTCAAGTCCCCTGACACCGAAGGTCACAATCCGATAAGACGACCAATCTCCAACTTTCACTCCGAATACCTCGAGCAAGTTGGTACGAATGTCTTCCTGATTTTCAAAATTACCCCAAATATGAATATCGAATTTGCAGTACTTAGCATCAGGCCACGTTTCCACGAGAATGTAACCCTCTTTCATGGCAAGAGCCACAACCACTCCGCCCTTGACGCCGGTACTATCCTTGGTGGTGGTTGACAACACTTCATATCCTATGTTTTTGACCACCATCTCCAACTCATGGCCAACTTTGTTTGCATTTTTCAAATCCTTGAACGAAACATTCTCCGCCTCCAGCACCATGAGAATACCTGCATACGCCACTTCTTCATCGTCCGGCTCACTACTGGTATCGTTGCAATCCCTCGGTTCTCCCCAATATTTACTATAATCGGTCACCGGCCCCCAATGATCTTCAATGCTGTCCAGTGGCTTATAGACCAAGGTCTCGACTTGATCCGTCCCATTTCCACCCTTCAAATGATGAAATGACGGATGTAAAAGGTCGACTTTATCAGAACCACATAGTACCAATTCATAATCACAAATGTAGGTCACATCCTGAATGAGCAACTGAAGACAGGTATCAAATACTTTACTCAATTTCTCAAAATACCCAAAATCGTTCTTCACCATGATCCCCGTATCACTCAAAAGCAACTTCATGGCACCAAAGACATCCAGGCCCTTGGTGACAGTCATACTCATGACGGTTTCGGAGAGATCGAGCAATACCAAATCAAATGTCCCAAAGTAAGAGCGAGGCAAGAGTGTCAGTGATTTGGCACCATCACCGAACCACCATTGAACTTTGGGGTTGGAGAAATGAGGTTGAGTTTTGAAGTGTTCAAAGGAATTTCTATGGATTGAGTGGTGAAAAACACGTGAGTCAAATTCATATATCAGTGTGTGCATCAATGGTCTTTGATAGTTTTGTACAGACAGAACATAACAATAGAGGCAGAGACCGAGTGCAATACAACATGAGTTCAAAGGCACTTACCTTGTTACCTTCTGATCCAACTCTAATCCCAATACCATTTCTAATCCCTGATACTTCAATACCTCATGCAACAACATGCTGTCTCCGCCACCGACAAAGACCACCCTCTTGACTCCGCTCATGATACCATCATTCAAATAACTTGCGCTGTAATGCACAAAAGGTTCATGATAATGTGGTCGATAAGTCGAACATTGCTGCAATGTATCATCCAACCTAAGGCATTTATCATCATCAGTCGGGTTTTCCTCGAAAATAATCTTTTGATAGAGAGAGTGCTCTTCATGCACCTCGTCAAAGTCTTCATCAGAATCGAAATACGGATCGTTACACGTCATCCATTTGATTTCGACTTTACCTAACTCGTTTTGGAATTGCTGTACATCACTGTTAAGCTGTTGCGACTCGTTTTCTTCACCTAATGCATTAATTCTACCCGAGAATAAGATCAATGGTGCTAGGAGGTGAGCAGCCATTCTGACGCCGGAAGAGGACGAAAAGGCCGGAAGGTGTAAAGAACATAGTAGAAAAAGAAGAATGGATTGCGTCACTAGTTTCATGGTTCATTAAGTTCACAGTTCCATTGGATGGAATAGAAATGAATGACAATCAACCTCAAAGATAGGTAACGAATAGCGAATGGTAAAGAAACTTCTAATTTCATTTTTTTCTCCCGTTTGCGACATCGCCAAGTCAGCCGTCTTGGCTAAAATAGCGTTTTTTCATTCCTGTGTAACATCTACCATTTCATTTTTTTCGCGTAACAAGTAACAAGTAAAACAAATTGAATCAATCATCAAATTCATAAATACCACAAAATCAAATGTTATATAAGAATACACATGATGTTTTTATATCTGAAACCTCTGGGAAAGCTTCTGATTTCAATAATTGTGGTTCCTGTCTTGGTATCGTGGATTCAACTCGACAATTATATTCGTTATAACGAAATGTGTCTCGTTGGGCCAGTCGTTCCATTCAGTTTACACAATCATGGTGATGAATCTAGTACACCACCAAACTTTGATCCATATAAAACTCATAGCATGGTAGAATTACGGGGAATATATGGTGTTTACCAACCGCAAATATCTCAAAGAACTACAAGAAAAATCCCATTGAAATCTTTGCACAATCGAAGATTTTCTGTCTGGGACGAGGATCGCAACACATCGAAAGGAAGTTTCTTTTCATACGTTACGTTTGGATATCCATCACTGGTCAACCTTGCTGAAAGAATATCGTTTGGGAAATATAATGGTCAAAAGATGAACGTATCAAATATTAGATCTTCTTTACTCTTTAACGAGTCTAAACAGTCTTGGTGTTTTCATTTCACCAATACAGAACAAGAACCTTGTATCACGATAAAAGATGGACAAGGCATTGGTTACGATGCTTTAGGAGTACGTATCTTTCCTCCATCGGGAAGATTTCAAGTTGAAACGTCAAGTAACTCAAAGCCAGTTGCTGAAATCATGGTCACGTGTCCACAGGGTGAATTCGTGTCAACCAAGGCATCCTTCCTATCATCATGGTTGAACCCTTTTCCTTCCCAGTTTCGAAAAAATCCAGATAAAACAATGATTGAACCAATCAATTCCAATTTAGACTTTGTACAGCTCCCTGCTACGACATTATTGATTGCTTTGAATGTATTGTTGGCTCTAGTATACTGGAAGAATCAAACGGATCCATCATCAGTGTGCAAAGAGTATAAAAAGATCGTATTGGACAATGAATTGTACCGGTCTTTCACGGGTGCAACGGCTCATTTTGAACCACTTCATCTGGGATTCAATATGATGAGCTTGTATGCTCTTGGTTCTGAATTGGAGTTGAGATATGGATCCATTCCATTTCTATTTCGAAATATCGCTCTAATACCCATGACTACAATTGTCATGATGACAATAGTATGGTTGCAGATTAGATACACTGGAAATGACCAGTTAAAGTATACACGAACAGTTGGTTACAGTGCCGTCTTGTTTGCATGGATGGTGATCAGTTCTTTGGAAAGGAACTCTACGTGCCCCGTTCCCTTTGCACCAGATATGTGTTTCAATACACATGTATTCACTATCGGTCTATTGGATCTGAAATGGAATTTTGGTCCTTTAGTGCAATTAGTGTTAGCTCAGATTATAATGCCGCGAGTGAGTTTCATTGGTCATCTTGCTGGTATCATATGTGGATTTATTATGCATTGGAATCTATTGTGGCAAGAGATTGTGTGGAGCCCACAAGTTTTGATTCCACTTTTACAATTCATTCATTTATGGACATTGAGAGGACCGCTTTTAACCTATCGACGGATTACTAGTACAAGTGAGATGATATCTCCTCACCATTCGATGGGAATTTCCTCAAAAGTCTTTGTCGGGACATTCGTGAGTATGGTGTTGTCCTCTCTTGTTTGGAAACTATTCAGTGGCCCTGTATTCAACGAAATCCTCGTTGTGTTGTTTTTGAATATTGCTTTCAACCATACGAATGAGTCAATCGGTAATTTATCGGAAGATGGTCCGCGAATTTATAGATATACCTTTCTCACAATAATCTTGACGATTATTACCGATGCTATTTCATTTCCATACATTTGGAAAACCAAGAATTTGTTGTATTCCAATATGTCTGTTTATAGCTTTACTATATTTGGGGCGGTCTTAGCATTCCGATTTTTGACAAATATTATGGCCTTGCTGTTTGTATCCAATGAAATGAGAGAACGATACAGAAATAATTATCATTGTGGACCTTTTGAAATTTTGTTTGGGTGGATCATAGAACAAGGTCATCTAGCATTTCCAAGTATAAATTCAGCGTCAAGAATCAAACATTCCACAAACTCATATTTTGAAGGACAAGGTCATGTATTGGGCTCTGTGTAACAGCGAGACGTCATCATTGTTCACTTTTGTTACGCATCGAAAGGTTCATTTGAGACACATTCACCGAGTCACCAAGGGCTGTTTCTAATGCATTAAAATTGCAGTCTAATGAAACGTAGTTGGTATGAAAAGAATGTCGATTTGTGCCACTCATCAAAGATACATTTATCTTTGCATCGTTTAGACTCTGTGAGGAATTCATAAAGTCTTCCCGAATCCACTCTGATTTGGGTTTACATCGAACTCTTTGACCATGTGCGCCAACCGACATTTCCCATTCTTTCAATAGTTTAGATTGTTCGGTCTGAAGAAAGATTTCAGCTTCATCCTCACTCAACTCGATTCCCTCTGGAAGTGCACCAGTTGCGTAATCTCCATTGACAGCTTTCGGTCCCACCTCATCATCATACCATGTGTTAAAAAGTAAGACAGATCTTTCTATCTCATCTTGATATTCATCCTCTGATAGATCGTATTCATCCTCTTCGTTCCATTCGTCGTCGACTTCAAGTTCATTACATTTTTCATCTTGTCTGAGTTTCTTTATTTCATCTCTTCCGAGCAACCATCTATTGTAAGGTTTTGGTACAGCATGCATAGCACTACCAGGAAATCGCAGGACTCTACCCCTAACAGCAGGAACAACTATCAATTGTGTGTTTTCAGATACACCATTGTCGTCGCTCCATCCTTTTTTCTGGTTCGGGAACACACACGTAGGTCCTCTCAAATCCTTCTTTATGGTAAGATAGAGAACATGTCCATTTTTCGGGCATCGAATCTCTCCACTATCTTTTAGATACCTTTCATCAATATCTGCATGTGTGTCTATGTTTATGTATTCGGATCTTGACCAATATTCCACCTTTTGACTTGCATCTCCAAGTTCAGTCAAAAAGCTGTCTATAGCATGCTCTATTGGTGAATATGGCAATGTATTGTTAGGTGTTCGGATAAATATACTACTCCCATCATTTGTTCGTTCATTATGCTTTTCAGCAAGATCATGGAGCAAATCACATGCAGTTTTTGAAAAGACGTTGCTTATGACTTGAACATCATTTTCATGAGTGGCAAATACGGAACTGTATGTTTTACGGTGCGATTGAAATGGCAGAGTGACGAACTGCGTAAAAGCGCTGCATATTGAGGAGAATAAAATGAGGTAAATAAGAAAAGATTTTAATAGTCGGTGCACGTCAGGAGCCATTCTGAGAATATATATTTGATTTATAAAAAAGTAGATAGTAGAAGTATGAACATAGTTTTATACCTTTTCGAAGTGCCAATTTTGGTGGTTGTGGTATGTGATGACATATCGCTCGGAAATTTAGCCTAAGCCCCATAACAATCAGAACACAAAATGAAAAGCACAAACACACATTTTGCAATAGTGTACCTACCTCCTACCACCTACTACCTACTACCACCTACCAATCAATCAATCCATCATCAATCAGAAACTTTCTGATTGAAACAATCACAAATCACAATGACAGAAACCAAAAGATTGAAGTGCTATGCACTAAATCTTTGTATATTTCTTTTTCTTCAAGTGGTGACACCTTTTCATGCCAGTCACATTTTGAATAATTGCATCACTAAAAGTGGATGTAGGCTTCGATCTCATAGTCAACAAAATGATGAAGTGATTAGTGATGGTCATCTTGAAACTATGACCATACAACCTATTGGACACGTGTCGTCAGTCTACCGGCTATGTGTCGGAACTCCTAGACAAGGTTTACTTGCTCCAAACTCCCGTGGACGAATTGATTTGTATCCTTCTCGAATATCATCGGATAGTGTGATAGACTTGGATAAGTTTTCACATCTTTGGGTTGTATTTATTTTTCATCTCAATTCCAATACGAAAACTGTAGAACGGTCAAAGCAAAAGGAGGAAAATGGGGATATCATCAAGAGGCAGTTCCCATCCAAAATTGCGCCACCTGCGCTCGGTGGTAAGCGAGTAGGTATATTTGCGACTAGATCCCCTCATAGACCTAATCCTGTAGGTTTTACCTTGTGCAAAATAGATAAAATTGTGATTCCCAAAAAGAAGAAACCACAAACAAGAGAAGAACCGTATCATATTTACATAAGTGGAATAGATCTTGTTGACGGAACCCCTGTCGTGGATATCAAGCCATATGTCCCTCATTATGATTCAGTCGGGTTGATAGATGGAGGTACTCAAGCCCTTTCTCAATCGATGAATCCAGTTGAAGTACCCGAATGGGTGAGTGATGGTCTTGGTAAGTGCAATTGTATTGTGTGTAAAGTATCGTGTGCGAATAACAGGTACTCAACGAATATCTTATTACAGGTAAAAGAAGGCAAGTAAATTTTTCAGAACAGGCCGAGAGTCAATTGCAACATATAATGCAAAAAGATAGAGATGCGTTGGAGTTTTATGGGGTGCACAGTGGAAGAGATGAAAGCGATGAGCAGGCCTTTAGTAGTATTAAACAATGTATTATTGAGGTACTGGGTGTAGATGTTCGTAGTAGATTTCAGACGAAGAAAGTGCGAAAAGGAAATTTCAAAGCTGAGCGAACAGATCGGGTCCAGACTCTGGCAAACACCAATCCCATTGTTGAAAGTGAAAATTGGAATAACGATAGAATTTGTACTCAACAAATTGATCGCCTCTTGATAAAGTATACTGTGATTGAATCGAATCACCACGATATGACTTCTCTCGTCGACACAGATGGCAGTGGCGCGGATGACAAAGTAGAAATCCACGCGATCGAATTAATGCGCAAATAAATTCATTAAAAAAGACCCGTTCTCAGGTAATTTTGACTTGGCATGTGTCGAATGCAGGTGATCTATAGCGACTATCATTTATGTGCACCTCATAAATCATCATTTGATTGAATCAATTGTAAGCATCACGTTGAAAAGTTCTTGTCTATTGGAATGCTTGACACAATTATTTGATCAGTGACTTCTAAACTGCTGATTTTTGTCATATTTCATTTCATTTCATTGGGACTCTACGATGCCATCCTCGGAAGCAGTCAAAGTTGTTGTTCGTATCCGTCCTTTGAGTTCAAAAGAGATCCAAGACGGTAAGAAAATGTAAGTGTTGATGTGAATATAGATCCATGAATCGCAATCATGTTTTTCGTACACGACTTTAAATGATAACATTTTTAAAAAAGTATTGCACGAGCAGATGTAGATCAAGGATCAATCGAATTGATCAATCCAAAACTGGGCGGTTTAGATCAATCGAAGACGTTTACTTTTGATGCAGTTTTTGGAGAATCGTCGACACAGAAACTCATCCATCAAACTTGCGCAGCCCCTATTGTCCAGTCTGTCTTGGAGGGATACAATGGTACGATATTCTGCTATGGCCAAACAGGTGCTGGAAAAACCCACACCATGGAAGGTATAGTAGACGATCCAGATCAACGCGGTATCATAGCGAACTCCTTTCAGCAGATTTTTGATTATGTAGCTCTTCGAAATGACCCAAATGAAACCTTCTTAGTTCGAGTATCATATTTTGAAGTATATAATGAAGAAATTAGAGACCTTCTTTCGAACAACCCAAAAGGTGGACTGGAATTGAAGGAGTCACCTGAACGTGGTGTTTATGTGAAGAATCTGAAGAGCAAGATTGTCAAATCATTTGAGGATTGTAATCGATTGCTACAAGATGGAAAGAAGAATCGATCCACTGGGTCTACACTAATGAATCAAGGTTCTTCCCGATCTCATTCTATTTTTTCCATCGTGATTGAGTGCTGCACTCGTGATCAATCTGGAGACGAACGATTTCGAATCGGAAAGTTGAATCTTGTCGATCTTGCTGGCTCAGAACGGCAAAGTAAGACTGGGGCAACGGGTGAGCGGCTTGTTGAAGCTACGAAGATCAATCTTTCGTTATCCGCACTCGGTAATGTTATTTCAGCATTAGTCGATGGAAAGACAAGGCATATTCCTTATCGAGATTCAAAGCTAACAAGAATCCTTCAAGATTCACTCGGAGGAAACACTAAAACGCTCATGTGTGCAAACTGTGGTCCAGCTGAATGCAACTATGATGAGACATTGTCGACATTGAGGTATGCTAACAGAGCTAAGAATATACGAAACAAGCCAGTCATCAATGAAGATCTGAAAGATACGATGCTTCGAGAATATCAAGATGAGATTGCTAGATTGAAACAGAAGTTGGAAGATATAAGTAATTCTAAAGTTGACGCAGATATGGTTCCGTGTGAAAAAGAATCTAAAATTGAGTCTATGACTTCTAAAGATAAAACGAATACCAAGTGCACAGTCAAAGTTCTCGAGGAGAAATTAGAAGAAGAAACGAAATTGCGGACTAAAATAGAATCAAATAGGGAATTGCTAGAACATAAGCTACGCGATATGGAAGCTCAGCTCATGGTTGGCGGAGACTTGGCATGTTTGGCCGAGAAACGACAAGCCGAATTGAGGAAAGCAGAACAAGATCTGGTTATGAAGCGAGAACAAGAACTACTTTTGGCCAGAAAACTCAAAGAGAAAGAGGATGAAAATCTTCAATTGAATGAAAGGTACTCTTCACTTCAAGACGAAGCGCAATCAAAGACTGAGAAACTTCGGAAGCTATGGAAAAAATATCAACAGATGAAACAAGAGACTTTTGATATTCAAAGTGAATTTCAAGAAGAGAGATCGAGCCTGCACGAAACGCTTCGAGAGATGCACAAGCAATTGAAGCTGAAAGAGTTGATCATTCAAAATTTTATACCATCCAAGTATGTATCTATACTTGAAGATAACGAAAAAGGGGGGTGTGCAGTTTGGAACGAAGAAAATAGTAATTGGGACATTCCAAACATTGGATACGCGTGCAACAATATCACTAAGCACAGTATGAAGCGATCCCCTTCAAGAATCAGACATGAGAATATACGTCAGTTAGATTTGGATATTCCTCCACCCGTTTGCAGTCCTGACATTTCACACGGCGTACCGAGTCATGTTCAGCATGTCATAGACATGGATGATGACGATTTGTACGACAATCACGAAAATCTGACAGGTGATCCATATGTTTGGTTTTCCAAGAATGGACCTGCGGATTCAAAAGATAGGAAACAAAGAAAGCGGTTTGAGAAAGGGTAGACGCAGTAGTGTTAATTATATAGATGCTTAGTGCCCTGTAGTCACATATAGCTCCAGTTTTCGTTTCTCGTCTTCTAAAACCTTGACCATTTTACCAACATGTGGTAATTTCTCCACGCGGTTTACAAAATCTTGTATTCCATCCGCTCTTCTTCTTTCCACGCTCGTGTAAATTATACATTTCGGGTTTACGTGCAAACATTCATCAATGACTTCGGCAAGAAGTTCCCAGCTCTTTCCATACAATGGTTCATATACGCAATCACAATTTAAGACCAAATCAAACCCATTTTGAAATCCAGTTTCTTGAAAGAGAACATGAAGCCCTTCTCTAGACCAGTTTAAAGCGTGTGCTTGAATACCACCATCAGATTTACCAACAGTGTCTGGAAAATTGCTTTCGACATTTTCTTTGATTTGCGACATGATTCGATGTTGGTCCGAAAGTACCACACTCTGACCAAGTTGGTGCCAAATCATCCCTGGAACACCGAGACCACATCCTAACTCACATAAACTCAATTTATCTTTGCCGTGTAGATCTATCATATATTTTATCGCCCATATGGCACACGGCCACACTCTGGTTCCTGCCCAACCTGCCCCATCAAACAGTGGCACCAAATCATCCTCTTTCAATAGAGTAGAAAGGACAAGTTTTCTAGGACATATAGCATACGATAGTAGAGGATATGTTACACTTATAGCCTCTTCAAGTTGGCAATGGTTGCGATGTGATTCAAAATTAACAAATTTTATCAGACTGTCATTGGAATCCACAGAACCTAAGGATGAATCATCTTGGTCATTTTCTTCTTCTTGAGCATTATGATTGTCCAAGTATTCTCTTGTAGAAGACATTTTCATCACAATACTACTTTTACTTTTTATGACGTTTAATGAAGACCCTTGCTTACAAATATACCTTAGAGGGTAAGGTAGGTACTAAGTAAGTAAGTAAGTACTTACTTAGTTTTGTTTTGTCATAATTTTTTGTTTGCATTTTGGGTGGTTGCGGTGAGTACAGGAAAGTTAGTATTTGGAGGTCAAGTTTATCATATGTGCATTTCGATGAATGTCAATCATGCTTACCACCAACCATGAACTTTTAACGTATAAGATACTTATATATTTGAATCTTTATAAACAAATAAATGTATGCGAATCAATCCTCATTGGAGTCTTTTGTAGTAGTAATAGTACGTTTCAATGCATCATCCCATCTCTCCAATTGTTCCTTATTCAATACATCTACCATGTCATCCTTGTCCCAAGTGTCATTCCTATTTGATTCTGTTGATGCATTTTCTTTCATAGAAAAGAGGAAATAAATAGATATGACACTCAATGTACCTACACAAATCATGGAACATAAATTTCCATTTATAATGGATGGTTCCAGAGAGATCAACTCATTGGTTCGAACCTCAAAACCCATAGGTGATAATAATAGACTGGAGAATACACTTCCAAAGAATAGAAGTGCATTTCGTACTGGTTTGGAAATGGTCCATTCGTTTGATTCATTATAAATGGACAAAGGTCTTTTATCATCATCATCTTCGTCATCTATTTTTTCGACTTGATCCATAAAGATTTGACATGTAATGAAAACTCCATCGAAAATGAGGGAAGTGGTAGTGTTAAAGTATAGATTGAAACTTATAATAAGGAAAGAAATGAATATCAATGAGATTCCATCACTCATCTTCTCTCCTATTGTATCTGTCGATAATTTGGGTTCCTTATTGTTGGAATAAGACAATCTAGTGATTTTTCTCTTCATTGGATGTATATTATTAGTATTCTTCTCAAAATAACATGATTTACTTGAGATTGATTCAACGTATTGTGTTGAAGTGAAGGAAGGCCGTGTAAGATACAAACCATCAAGATGCTGATACGCTGTTTTCCTCCTTTTGGAAGGAACCTTCGACACGAAGAGCAATCTTGACGGAACAACGTAAGCATCACTATATATCCATTGATTCCATACGATTATGATGGATGATATGACATCCTTTTGCACTCTCATGCTGTTAGTGATGACACAAACACACATACGAGTATATATGAGTGAATTGATGTGTGAGATTTTGAATGTAGATACGAAGGCTCCTAGTTAGGACTGACTGACTGACTGACTGACTGACTTGGATACTTTTAGCACGACTGGACACGCGAGGTTGTACCGGCTCTTTTCGGGAGAGAACACATCTTTTTTCTGCTGGTTGCATATACTACTACTACTGCCTACAGTACTCACATCCTACTTACTTCTCTTCCTCTCACTCACTCTCACACACTCTCTCTCTATCTGAGATAATCAAGTAGATACTCTTTTCATCGCATATAACCATGGCGACAGCTTTTGATAGTACGACGTTGCTTCAACATAAGCTGATCCTAAGTAGTCTAGGAACACTTATATGTATGACTCTCATGGTCAAAATCGTGTTCCACATTGAACTTAACTCCAAGCCGCAACGCAAACGTGATAAGAAACGTCGTATTGATAAAATTATTGAAAACAATCTGTCCGAGCTGACTCTCTCTGCCTCAATTAGTAAAAGTGGGAGTCGTGATGGTGATGATATCAGCACGTCGCAACAAAGTTACAACAAGAAGGAACAAGTCATTAATTTCCCTACAAATTTTCCACCGGGACTATCGGACGATGTTCAAGTACATTCCCGTTCAGACTCTTTTGATGACGACGAATCTGTTGTTTCATATACGTCCATGAAAGATGATTATGGTGTGCGCCAAACATCAAACTATCGTAGAAAACGATTGGCTTTGGTGGATAAACTTGGTGTATACTTCCATATTTCATTGCTCACTTTCTTAAATTATCTCCTTCTGGTGTACTTACCAGCTGGAATTTGGTTGAGTATGGCAGGAATGATTCTGACCACTGTAGTTGTGCTAAAGTCTCAACTAGCAGATGAACTAAGACGTAAAAGAATGGATAGAATTGCAGCACTCTTAACACTCATGTTTTTCACTGCTTCTTTTCTATCATTGGCAAGGTTTGCCATGGAAGGATTACATGAAGGAGAAATTTATGAGGGACCAGCTAGGATTGTTGGATATGACCAAGAACGATATGGAGATGTTGATGGTGAAAACTTGAGGATGGACTTGGTGGTACAGTTTGGAGGTGAGTGGGCTTGTCCAGCAAATCCAAGCAATCAGTGTCAGGCAGAAGTTAGTGGTGCTCTGTGCCAACAGAATGAGAATGATGTTATTGAGAAACAGGGGCCAAGTATACGTCGGTATCTGTCTCACATCACAGATGATAGACATTTGGAAGATTTAAGTGAATATGTCAATGAACTGGAAGTAGAAGAAGAGATAAAGGATGAAGAACTTCTTGAAGATGAAGAAAATGGAGCAGATGATGCAATAATTTCTGTAGAAGAAGTTTTGATCGATGAACTAGATGAAGAAATTGTGGACGTGAGCATCGAAGAAGAAGAAAATGTTGTTATTGAAAGTATCGATCAAGAAAAAGACAGCATCGAAAACCAATTACCAGATAGTAACGATAAGGAAGCCGTTGAGATTGCTTTTGATACAGAAGAAGGTGCCGTAGAGGAGGAATATAATGAATTCGAGCAATCTGTGAATGAAGAATATAATGAAGCGATAGAATCTTTAGAGGGGCTGAGTGAAAATGATGACGTTGAGCAAGAATCAGTTTCGCAAGAAGAAGAAGAGCAAGAAGAAGAAATCGAAGATTTAGAACAACAAGTAGAGTATTATGTTGAAAAAACTGAAGAGGAAGAACAATATAATCAGGATTTGGCAGAAGAATATGTCACTGAATACTACACAAAAAAAGACTTGGAAATTGAATTGGTGAAGGAAGAAGTAAAGGCGGAAAACATGACTGAAAATCAGGCATATCTCGATGTGATCAACAAGACAGCCGCCTACGAAAATGAAGAGGGGAAAATTGTGAAATCTTATTACTATGATGATAACTTTCATCAAAAGAGTCCACCGACTGACGATCATACCGAGGATGATGAATCATACCAAAACGAAGCATATTATGCGATTGAGAATCTTTTCTTTGACGACGATTTCTTTGAAGATCAATACTGGAATTATGGTTGGGAGTCTGTATGGGGAGACTATGCCTGTAGTGATTTATTTGACAATGATCTCGAAGGGAAAACATTTGATGCTAATGAGGCTCCAGGTGGAGATGATTGGCCTTTCATTAATGTGTACGGAACATGCAATAGTTGCAAGGCATTCCTTGTTGATTACTATACTCAAGAACATTTTGACCAAATTCGTCGGTACCAGGTCCATGCAATTCATTATTTCATCATGGGAATGGTCGCATCTCTCCTCTTTACCGCTCTGGCATTGAAGCAATGGATAGCTCCTGCTGAAGAAAATCAGGTGACGTTGTTAATGACCGAAGCTGAAATCGCTTAGATTTGTAATTCAAATTAATTTTATAAATATGTAAAAAGAAAACTCATAATGGTAGCCCCACACTGTTAATATCCCGGGATAGAATTTTGAATTCAAATTCAGCGTGTTTCAAGTCTTAACACAAACGAAAAGGTATCGTGGAAATTTCCGCACGTTATTACAATTTTCGATGGATATCGATATTTTTACTTGATTACACAAATAATGACTTCTAATTCAATCAAATCATGTCAATATCCCAAGAAAGAAGGCAATTCTTTAGAGGAAGTCCGTACTCCGTTTGAAGAAATTCTATATCATGATCACTTGTCTCAATTCATGTCTACGAGACCAGTTTCAACCCCTTCTACAGTCGACTTGACTTCTATTAGTAATGGATCTTCGTCCAGTTATGGAACGGAAAGTTCTCATCGCGAGTACTCATGCTTCACAAACCTAGAACTAACGCAAAAACAATCTTTGCAGCGGCGTCTTGCTTTTGACGAATATAAGAGTAATATTGGTGCTGATATAGATGAAATGCAAAATACTAGTGTTTCATCAGATTCCTTCTGGTCTTGGAAAGAGAATACCTTTGACTCTCCTATTCGACCTACTCATGAAAGAAAGTCTTTTATTGAGTGCAATGAAAGCCCGATGTCTTTCTTGGATACTTCTCTTTCTTCCCATGCGTCTGATGCATCGTCCCATCAAACGTTGTCAGATGTTCATCACAATATTACTGGCTCTGGACGGCTACGAAAATCAGCTTTCATATTTCCATATTCCCGGCAAAAGTATATGCATAAAAATGCTGACTACGGAGAAGGTGATACAAAATCATCGAGGGCAAGCTCCAAAACATTGCTGAGAGTGGTAACTTCTCTGATCATCCTACACACATGCTTCAGTATTTTTCTCTTGGTGAGATTGGAACAGTTGCCTTACAAACATACAGATGGCCCGTGGATACATCCCTTGCTCGGAAGACAAAGTGGGAATATCCTCAGTCGAGTTGGAGCTAGTGATCCTCATTCTTCCACATCATTCAAAAGCCAAAATTCTAACATAATCTTCATCAAAGCTGTAGGAGGTTTGGCTCCTCTTTATTCTACAAATGCTCAATGGAATGACAGGTTTGGTGAGACTTTCAATCGCGGCCGTGTTGGATTTCAATCTTTGGACAGAAATATGTACTCATCAATTGAATTACGAACTCGGTCAGTCATACATCCGCGTATTATGACATTTGAAGATAGCGGTTTAAACTCAATTCGATCCAGCCCAAGAATTTTAGAAATAGATAAAACTCCATTTACCGACAACACCCAGCTCTACGGAATGAGAGATTCTGACGACCAGGCACTGAGTAGAATGGAACCATCTACGAAAGACAGTGATGAAGATAGTGAATGTGTCTCTGAACCATGGCATCACGAATATCAACCATCGTGTAATTCATTTCATGAACTAGACATGATTCATATCGATGATGCTCAAGATGGAGGACATTTAACTCTATTTCCAAAACAGGGCTTTTGGAGAAACGCCTGGAAGGTTAAATTTCCCTATTCGAAAGAAAGCGCTATACTGAAGACACCGAAGTATTCTCACAACTTTGAGGCAAAGTTCTACGAAACTGATAGAGTTGATGCACTTGCAATGTCTCGATTAACTTTTTCACCTCACGTGATTAATATTTACTCCTTTTGCGCTAGATCCGTCATGACTGAGCTGGCGTCTAATATAAGACTCGGCACCCTTGCCGATAAAGCACGAAAGATTCCTTTTAGACGCCTCCGAATCGCTGCAGATTTAGCTCAGGGACTAGTCGATGTGCACTTTGGAAAAACTGGGAGCGATGCGAAATTTGTGCATTTAGATATAAATCCAAACAATGTTGTAGTTTCGGGAAGCAGACTTAAGATTAATGACTTTAATATTGGAGTGATGCTAAAAAGGAATTCAACGTCTGGAATAAGATGTACTTTTCCGACACCACCGTATCCAAATGCTCAATGGAGAAGTCCTGAAGAGGTGGATAATTCAATCGAGCTAACAGAGAAGGTTGATGTATTTTCGATGGGTCACATATTTTATAGAATATTAGTAGGCCATGAACCTTGGAATTATGCCGAACCAGGAGGGAAACCGTCAAGAACAAAGTTAATCGATAACGTGAAGACAGGTAAACTTCCTTACATCCCAAAAGAAATAAAAGAGTCGAAAGACCAAGAAACTCAAGCCATATATACTGCCATGATGATGTGCTACACAATAAGGGCTTCAGATAGGCCGTCGTCACATGATGTTGCTCGTTTTTTGCGAAATCAATTACAGATACTTGAATCAAAAACCCAATCGAATAGAAAATAAATTGAAATGTAGTATTATTATCTTATTACGGTTTAAGGTTTTCTCACATCACTTCCTTTCAACATATTGCGTTTGTGCAGCAGATATCCAAGAGACGATAAAGATACTCGATCTTTCTCTTTGAGATTGATTTGACTTTGTTTTTGATCGACAGATTTTTCAAATCGTTCCTGTTCGATGAGGTTTTCATTAAGAATGACACGGTTTTCCTTGCCCTCAGAATTCTTAGTAACCTTTGTTGGCCCGATCACTAAGTATTCCTCCATTAGAGCTATTGCTGACCCAATCAATGATATTATCCTCTGGCAAGTACTGCTATTAATAATCAGCTCAGAACTTTCATCCAAAGCTTGTATTGATAATTTACTGTATTCATTATCGATATTTTCATGAGGAATTCCATGTTTATCCAGCAAGTCCTTTAGCCTTTTAATTTCATTTTGTAATTCAGTGATCGTCTTCGGGTCAGTTACTGGAGTTTCATTCGCATATGCAGTCTGAATCACATTTTTAGCGCGGTCTGCAAATCTTAAAGTGCTTATACTTTCATCAGCGCAAGCCATCGAAGGGTTAATCATGGCCAGCAGCACAGTCTTCGAATTTCCGCCCAAGCTATCCTGGAGGATACGAGTCAACTTGGAATCTCTGTATGGAATATGAATAGGTCTTTGTGGACTCTTCAGAGAATGACTGTCAGATTTCGCTGCAAGAGCTGCTATACAACGCCCTAAAGTAGATAAGCTTGTATTGATATTAGTAAGCTCCCCTATTCTATCTCCATTAAAACCACCGACCCCGAATCGTTCGCTTCCGGCTAGGTCGACCAAGTTAAGTTTTGAAATTTTCCTTGTGGAATCGTTTCTTTGATCGATTGTTACTTGAAGAATTGCATGACTACGAGAAGAAACATGATTCATGGAGGTAGAGGCGATAGCTCGATGCCTCAAACCTAATTCAATTAAAGCTTTACATTGGGAAGAATCAGAAACGGTATATTCCCCTAAACAGGAAACTGAAATTTTTCCATTCTTCTCATGGACAGCAAGTTTTTTCATTCGACTATCGAATAAATCATAAACATTTTCATTATGAATCTGTAAGAACGATACATTGACCAAAGCTTTGTCCACACCAGACAAATACTCAAACAAGGAATTAACAATTCGAGTGACAATACCTGGATTGGAGCCGTCTTCACAACCAAACATTGTGTATGATTTTCCTGAACCAGTCTGTCCGTACGTCATAATCGTTGCATTGAAACCTTCTATCAAATAATTGGCAATGTAGCTAACTTTTTGGTACACCTCTTCTTGTGACGTATCTGAGGGTAGCACTTCGTCATATTTACAACTTAGATGGCGCTGTGACGATTCGATTGAAATCGTCTTCTTGTCAGCAGATATTTCAATAGTGTTTTGTTCTTCATGAATGGGCCTTACTCGAATGAAAACTTTCACAGTATCACTGCCATTGGTGATCATCGTAATACTTGGACAATGCTGATATACGCTTCATCGATTCAATTATTCAAAATCCTAAAATCTTTGCTGATCATTCCCCTTCATTATGCTTCGTAACTAAAAGAAAATGAAGAAATGAAGATTGGAAGAATCTTTGAATAGAGCTCAAAAAAGGGTATTTAATGAACACGAAATTTATTACGCTAACCTGTTTGAACGCTTGTGTCAGGTTTTTCCGTCTGAAAGATGGCAAGAATACCTTCATCGTATAGACTCTGACAAATATCCATCTTGTCTTCAATATCACCTGCAAGTAAATCTTGAACACATATCCAATGAGGTTCGGTGGTGGTCAAAAGCATTTCAATAGCAGGAGCATCATCAATCTCAAACTCTAATGGGCTCAAAGGTACTTCATGAAAAACTCTCGAATTATCCGAATTGTGATACACCACAGCCTTATCATCTTCGACAACTAATCGAGCTATACCTGGTTTCGCAAGTCTAACCATTGTATTTGGCCAAATTTTGCCACCATTTTCAGCGCGATTGTCACTGGTAAGAGATAATTCATAAACTGAGTAAGCTGGAGGTAGTCTGTCGGATAAGAATCTCTTTCCAATTTCATCGCAGCCCCAAGTCACCATGGAGATAGCTTCTTTACAAAAACGCATGATTTTCTTTTTGGCCTCTGTTTTAAATTGGTTTTGAAGTATTTTGATTTTCTGTTTCCGTGTATCAGTCTCGTCATCCTCTTTCTCGCTGTCATCAAGCCTTTCAGCGAGCTGCTTCAGTCCTTCTGGCAAATCACCGGATTTTAGATCCAGATCTTCATGCATTGTGCCCATGTAGTCTAAGAAATTTCGCGGCAAACCTGAACGAAGAGATACAGACTTGACAGATGCGGTCTCTAAGGCTTGAGGTATAAGGATTTCCAAATAGTCTATCCATGACCAACTTTGCATCGCGGACACTGTCAAATGCAAAGAATGATGATCTGTACGACATGTGTTGGCTTGATGAACCCAGCCTCTTGGCATATAAAGCATATCGCCAGGTCCAAGTTCCACGTCAATAATGGGTTCAATATTCGCCATTTCATCCTCAGTGAAATCCCGTGATGATTGTCGCGGAAGAGTTTCTTCTTTAGTCATCGGAGGGTATACTAACCAGTGCTTGTAACCTTCAAGCTGTAATATGAATGCTTCTATATCATCATAATGAGGAGCAAACCCCTGATTAGGGGCTCCTCCAGGTGTAAGGTATGCATTAGAACCAACCATGCAACCAAATTCATATTCCAAATTACTCAAAAGAGCATGGATTTCGTCATTATATTTTTGTGGACAAAGTAATCGTATGGTACACCCAGCATCAAAGTTCTGCCACAAATCGTTACTTTCGGCCGTAATATATTCGATCTCATCAGAGTCAACATCATCAGGTAATTGATCCAATGTTATGCGACGCTTGTCACCGTGGGCAGTCTTTGTATAATTAGTGACATTTAAGTCCTTCCCATACTTCATAGGATACGTTTTGATTAATTCTTTGATCTTTTGTTTACTTAGAAATCCGTTGAGCCGAGAACGATATTCTTGAAGTGAATCTGCATCCCCAAAGTCCATTTGTTGCTGGTCTTCGTCCGGAACAGCAAGGTTGGTACTTCTGGATATAAGAAGCGGTTTCTGCTCCCAATATTCGTCATAGAATTCTTGCACTGATATTCCTGAAGGTGCAAGTATGGATGCCAGTAGAGCATTTGCACGTGTTGACGTTGAAATGTCCTGCAGTAGTAAAAGAGGATTGGGCTCGTTCTCTGAAAGAAGTCCCTCATTTTCTTGCATGGCAATAAGACGCTCAGGATAAAGAATTTCGATCGGATTCAGTTCAGATAGAATTTCTTTTACCATCAAATTCTCTGTATTGGACCCATTATTCGATGAAGAAGGATCGATTTCAGTCATCGAGTTCAGTCCTTCTGATACATCTATTTTCGTTTTCTTGGAAGGTTTCTTTGTAACTTTTACTGTTTCGATTTGATCCGCTGACTGTTTACAATCATCCTCAAGAGGCAAAACATCCTTTTCATTTGACTGTTCTTCGTGAGAAATATCAATCGTAGTTTCATGTTCTTGTTTCTGTTGCTTTTTCTTCTTCTTTGCCCTTTTCATAGCTGCGCGAGATCCACCGACTTGTTTCCCTTCCTCGTGATCTCTCTTTTTAGAGCTTTTAGGCGGTCGCCCATTTTCATCCAACAGATGGTTTGAGTTCATCGCTACTTTATTCTTTTATTGAGATTAATGTGTATGAGAAAAGAGAAAAGGCAACACAGAGACACACAGAACACAGACACATCAAAAAATCTTGAAATGAATTCGAATTTGTGGCTCTGGGACACTTTCGAGGTAAGCCTACAAAATATGACACTCAAAACCCGTAAGCACACGTAGTTTCGCATCAAGGATCAAGAATCAAGAGAGAGATAGATACAAGTCTACTTCAATAAGAAACGTCAAGAGCGTGTACATTTCATCATTTATGGATATATGATTGATTCTATACATCTATTTATGTATACTTACTTTTCATCCTCACTTGGTTCTTTAAAAACAGCTCCAGCGGCAGCACCAATCATGAGTATACCAAGAGCTGGCTGTACAACACGCTCAAACTGCATATTGAATGCGATCTGAACTGTATCATCTTTCAAAACATAGGAACAAAAGATTCCACCCAAAAACCATGCAAGTAATCCACATACTAGAAAGAAATCTACGGTGACAATATTGGAAATTGCTCCTTTTAACAATTTCGGGATGGAAAGTTCTTCTGGATCTGGAGCGCCCGATGCGATGGCATCCTTTTGCTCTTGACGTAATCGCCTTGCATCTGCAAGTATGTCGTCCAGTGACGATGACGACGACGAGGAAGAGGAGGTGAAAGAGGAAGTGGGTGTCTTTTTGGTGGAGGAAGAAACAGACTTAACAGTATCGAGTACTATTTCATTTCCATTTTCATCTTCATAGTAATATTCGTATTCTTCTTCTTCTTCATCATCATCATCATCGACGTCGTTGTCATTCAAATTGTTTGTATCTTTCTCAAATGTGTTGGAACGATCTGGATTCGATGGTGCATTCATGGTAGATTTACCCGACACAACATCTCTAACATCCATGATTTGCATAGTTACTTGTTTGGGTGCATCTTTTTCTTGAATCGAAGAAGGATTCATAGAAGCTGTATTCTTTTCCATAGAAGGACTATTGTCTATGTTAGTAGCAGTAGCAGCAGTGGTATCCTTCTGAGATGGAACTACATTTTTTCCATCTTTACGTTTTCTTCTCTTATTCGTGGTATCAGAACTACTACTACTACTGCTGCTGCTGCTGATATCATTATCATTAGTATTTGAAAATAAGCGACTATCGATCTTATTGTCCATGGGACGATGTCCTACAGACACCCTCATCCAATATCTGGTACTACTGTTACTACTATCAATAGTACAACCAGCAGTACTCTTACTTATTGTAAAGGCATAAGATTCCCTTGCAACAAGAATAAGGAGAAAGATCATTACTAACATTTGAAATCCAGTGTTTTGAATCATGGTTGCGTATGTATCGAATCAAAAATATAAGTTGACAACAACTTCAACCTTTCTTCAATCTATCTGTATTCCACCTACTGAGCTACTGAGTACTCGTACTTAATTTCTTACCTCTTACCTACCTAACACGTCATTGTATCAGTTTCAGTACAAAGTTTGTATCCTAATTTGTTACATTTCCTTTTCGCCTCCACTTTCCTTTTCCATCTCCGTTTTGGCTCGAAAG
>Ga0213868_10001574_pt1 | contig 22113 bp, 20 predicted proteins | sample PICome_9_FD_160087 | JGI IMG/M metagenome (GOLD analysis project Ga0213868, IMG submission 160087) | Coastal seawater microbial communities near Pivers Island, North Carolina, United States - PICO127 | ecosystem: Environmental > Aquatic > Marine > Coastal | place: USA: North Carolina...
TCAGTGTATGAAAAAGGCGGCTTCGGTCGCCTTTTTTGTGCCCATTGCTTTTACACTCCTTAAATCAGCCGCCACAGCAGACCTCCTTCGAGTATCTGCTCTTGGGATTTCACTTAGCTTAAATCACGCCGAAAAATTCAATTGACATAGTGTCAAATGCACAGGGATGTGCAATTGAGCGACGTCAGGCAGGGACGCCTGTCGGCGCGACCCGTAATGGCATTTTAATTCGAGGGAAGCCGCAGGCCGTGATTTTGGCCAAGTGAAATCCCAAGAGCAGGTGCGGGTGCACCCCACCCAAAGCCACCCATCAAAAAGCCATTAATCGTAAAGCCTTTAATCCCAAAAACACCAGACACAAAAAAAGGGAACCGCCTAAGCAGCCCCCTCCTTCGAAGGATCTAACCGCAAATTACAACGCCGCTAAAATCGCCTCGGCACTTGAAGTTTCCAGCGCACCAGCATCAACATTCAGCAAACTCACTACACCGTCATCGACGATCATAGCGAAACGCTGACTGCGAGTGCCCATACCAAAACCACTGCCGTCCAATACCAGACCCAGAGCTTTAGTAAACGTCGCATTGCCATCGGCCAACATCATCAGATGTTCAGCATTGGCCGACTTGCCCCAAGCGTCCATAACAAATACATCGTTCACAGACATACAGGCTACTGTGTCAACGCCCTTGGCTTTAATGTCGTCAACATGGACAACAAAACCCGGCAGGTGAGCAGCGGAACAGGTAGGTGTGAAAGCACCGGGAACAGCAAAAAGTACAACTTTTTTACCACTGAAAATATCAGCAGTGCTAACAGCAGTAGGACCCTCTGCGCCCATTACAGTGAACATGCCTTCAGGAATTTTATCGCCAACTTGAATCGTCATAACAACCTCGTATTAGTAAATTTTAGCGCCGACAGCTAACCGGTGGAGCTAAGGATTTTAATTAGTTTATTAACAGCGAACGCGCTCTAGAACGGGATGTCATCGTCAAAGCTGTCCATGCCCTGCGGGGCCTGCTGCTTAGGAGCCTGATTTTGTTGCTGCTGGCCCTGATTTTGATTTTGCATCTGGCCCTGGTTTTGCTGGCCCTGGTTCTGCTGCGGACGATTTTGCTGGTATCCACCGCCGCCACCTTCCTGACCACCGCGACTGTCGAGCATTTGCATTTCGCTAGCAACAATCTCTGTGGTGTAACGGTCGGAACCGTCTTGCCCCTGCCACTTGCGCGTACGCAGCGAGCCTTCAACATAAACCTTAGAGCCTTTCTTTAAATACTCGCCGGCAATTTCGCCAAGACGATTAAAAAATACCACTTTGTGCCACTCAGTGCGCTCTTGCTGTTCACCGGTGTTCTTGTCTTTCCACGCCTCTGATGTGGCCAGGCTCATATTGGTGACAGCACCGCCTGAAGGCAAATAGCGCGTCTCCGGGTCTTGACCACAGTTACCGACTATTATTACTTTGTTAATTCCGCGCGCCATTTTCTTCCCCTGTTCGTTATCGATTAAAGTAAGGCTTCAGACCGGACATGTCCACGGTCTTCTTATTCACTTTGGCATATGCCAACGGTTCACCACTGACGACGAGTATATCCTCTACGCCGGGAACTTTTAAGATTAATTTCGCAAAATCCTCATGACCCATATCACCACTATTTAGGACCACTGTCTGCAGCGATCGAGGCGCGTCTAAACCCAGCGCCAACAACCACCAGACAAGGCCAATTGCCGCCAGCAACAAGAACAAACTATCGGCACCAAACTGCTGCACACTCCAACCACCCAGCACACCGCCGACAAAGGCACCAAAAAACTGGCTGGTGGAATAGATCCCCATGGCGGTGCCCTTGCGGCCGGCGGGACAAACTTTACTCAACCATGAAGGCAGTGAAGCCTCGAGGAGATTAAACGCAGCAAAAAACACCAGCAACATAATCGGTGTCAACAACGCTCCTCTGAACAGTCCTAATAGCAACATCGCCAGAGTCACGCAGGCAACCGCCCCAGTAAAGCTGAGTTTCTGACGCTGTAATTTCTCCCCCGCAATCATCGCCGGCAACATGGCCACAAAGCCACCCCCTAGCAATAATAGATAGACCCACCAGAGGTCATCGCCGCCTATGCCCAGCTCTTCGGATAGCAACACCGGAATCACCACAAAGGCGGCCATCAAAATAAGATGTAGAGCAAAAATACCAAAGTTCAGGCGCAGCAGGTTGGGATCCTTCAAGAGCCCGCGAATCTGTTGCAGATCTGTGTGAGTTTCACGATTGCGCTGCACCAATATCGCCTTCGGCACCCAGCGCACAAAGACAATAATGCCCAGACAACCAAGCAGCGCGGTGACCCAGAAGACACCGGGTAAGCCCAGAGACAGGGCGATTAGCGGACCAAGAATCATCGCCAACATAAAGGACATGCCGATACTGGCCCCGATTGAGGCCATCGCCTTAGTGCGATTTTCTTCACGGGTAAGATCACTGACCAGAGCCATCAGCGTGCTGGCGATGGCACCTGCACCCTGAATAGCGCGACCCAGGATTAACCCTGTGGTGCTCTCCGCGGATGCTGCCACCAAACTACCGAGAACAAAAACGAATAGACCCCCAATAATCACCGGCCTGCGGCCAATCTTGTCAGACAGCAGCCCTAATGGAATTTGCAGTACCGCCTGAGTCAGGCCATAGATCCCCAGACAAATACCCAGCAGCAGTGGACTAAAGCCCGGGTAGTCATCCATATAGAGCGCCAGTATCGGCAGCACCATAAACAGGCCGAGCATTCTAAAGCCATAGAGGCTGGCCAGTGCGGCTACCGCACGTTTCTCTAAAGGCGAAAATGAGGACGAATTATTCAAGTCAGTATCAGGGTAATTAATGAGTCGAGCATTTTAACAGCGCCACGCCTGAGTGCACGGCCTAATATGTAAAAAAGGGCGGCATGTTCCCCTTGTTCGCGCCCTATTCTCAACAACTTTTTTCCCATCATTGCAGTCTGTCGCGGCGGCCGATTCGTAATACTTTGGTGAATTAACAGAATCACTTTGCCCAGTGCACCAACAGCACCTTATAATCGACCGTTTAACACAACCAAAAGAATTCTCAATGAATACCATCCAGGTACGCGGCGCCCGCACACACAATCTCAAAAATATTGATCTTGATATTCCACGGGATAAATTAGTCGTGATTACAGGTCTCTCTGGGTCGGGAAAATCATCTCTGGCATTTGATACGCTCTACGCCGAGGGTCAACGTCGTTATGTTGAATCCCTCTCCACCTACGCGCGGCAGTTTCTGTCGATGATGGAAAAGCCCGATGTGGATCATATTGAGGGGCTCTCTCCGGCGATCTCCATTGAGCAAAAATCGACCTCCCACAACCCCCGCTCAACCGTGGGCACCATTACCGAGATCTATGATTACCTGCGTTTGCTGTTTGCCCGCGCCGGCGAGCCACGCTGCCCAGAGCACAATCAGGCACTAAAGGCCCAGACTGTCAGCCAGATGGTGGATCAGGTTTTGGCCATGCCCGAGAACACCAAACTCATGTTGCTGGCACCCATAGTTAAAGGGCGCAAAGGCGAGCATCTGCATCTCTTTGAAAGTCTGCGCCGGCAGGGTTTTATTCGCGCTCGCATCGATGGCGTGGTCTGTGATGTGGATGAAGCACCAGCGCTGAACAAAAAGCAAAAGCACGATATTGAAGTGGTGGTCGATCGCTTTAAAGTGAAAGCGGATATGGGCTTACGTTTAGCTGAGTCCTTTGAAACCGCCCTCACATTAGCTGAGGGATTGGCCGGCATTAGCTTTATGGACAGCGCTGAGCCAGACCAGATGTTCTCCGCCAAGTTTGCCTGTTCAGTCTGTAATTACAGTCTCAATGAATTAGAGCCACGGTTGTTTTCCTTTAACAATCCGGTCGGCGCCTGCCCCACCTGCGATGGTCTGGGTGTGCATCAGTTTTTTGATATAGACCGCGTGGTCCATCACCCGGAAGCCTCGATCTCCGAAGGCGCGATTCGCGGCTGGGATCGTCGCACCCTCTATTACTACAATATGCTTACCTCGCTAGCAGCCCATTACGATTTTGATATCGACTCCCCCTGGGAAGCACTGACCGAAGATCACCGCAAAAAGATTCTCTATGGCAGCGGCAAGGAAGAGATCACCTTCAGTTATGTTAACGATCGCGGCACCATGTTCCGCCGCGAACATACCTTTGAGGGTGTGATCAATAATATGGAGCGCCGCTATCGCGAAACTGAGTCTGGCTCAGTGCGCGAGGAATTGGGCAAGTATATGACTAGCTCACACTGTCCCGAGTGCGATGGTACACGGCTGCGCAAGTCGGCCCGTCATGTGTTTATCGACGATCGTCGGATTGAAGATATTGTCAGCATGCCCGTGGGCGACTGCTGCGATTACTTCGACAATATCGAACTGGAAGGTCGTCAGGGCGAGATCGCTGAAAAAATTATTAAAGAGATCCGTCAGCGCTTTCGCTTTCTGGTGGATGTGGGACTCAACTATCTGTCACTAAACCGCAGTGCCGACACTCTCTCTGGCGGTGAAGCCCAGCGCATCCGTCTCGCCAGTCAAATTGGTGCCGGTTTAGTGGGCGTGATGTATATTCTCGATGAGCCCTCAATCGGTTTGCACCAGCGGGATAACGAACGCCTGTTAAAAACCTTGGTCCGTCTGCGAGATTTGGGCAACACAGTAATTGTTGTGGAGCACGATGAAGAGGCGATTGCCGCTGCCGACTATATTATCGATATAGGCCCAGGTGCCGGTGTCCACGGCGGTGAGGTGGTTGCCGAAGGTACGGCGCAACAGATTCATGACAATCCCAACTCCATCACTGGTCAGTTTATGTCCGGCGTGCGTGGGATAAAAATACCTGACAAACGCAATCAGCCAAAAGCTAAGTTTATTAATGTCACTGGCGCCTGTGGTAACAACCTGAAAAATGTCGATCTGCAAATTCCGATTGGCTTGTTTACCTGCATTACCGGCGTTTCCGGCTCCGGAAAATCAACACTGATCAATGGCACACTCTACCCGGCTGCCGCTGTTGCTCTGAATAAGGCCACGACCCTAAAGTCCGCCGCCCATGACAGTATTACCGGTCTCAATCATCTGGATAAGTGCATCGATATAGACCAGAGTCCCATAGGTCGTACACCGCGCTCAAACCCCGCCACCTACACCGGCATTTTTACCCCAATTCGCGAGCTATTTGCTGCTACTCAGGAAGCCCGTTCGCGCGGATATAATCCAGGACGCTTTAGCTTTAATGTTAAAGGCGGTCGCTGCGAAGCCTGTCAGGGTGATGGCGTGACCAAGGTGGAGATGCATTTCTTGCCGGATATTTATGTGCCCTGCGATGTGTGCAAGAGCAAGCGCTACAACCGCGAGACTCTCGACATTCACTTTAAAGGCAAAAATATTCATCAGGTTCTCAATATGACTGTGGAGGATGCCCGCGTATTCTTCGACCCCATTCCCGCCATTGCTCGCAAACTGCAAACCCTGATGGATGTAGGTCTTTCCTATATCAAGCTGGGTCAGTCCGCGACCACATTATCCGGTGGTGAAGCGCAGCGTATTAAGCTTTCGAAAGAACTCTCCAAACGCGACACCGGCAAGACCTTGTATATTCTCGATGAACCCACCACCGGCCTGCACTTTCACGACATTGAACAACTGCTAGCGGTACTCCACAGACTCCGCGACCAGGGCAATACTATGGTGGTGATTGAACATAATTTGGATGTCATCAAGACCGCAGATTGGATTGTCGATCTGGGTCCTGAAGGCGGTTCTGGCGGCGGGATGATTATTGCCGAGGGAACACCTGAAACTGTGGCGACCGTTAAAGCCTCACACACAGGACATTTCTTAAAGGATATGTTGAAGGGTAAAGTTGTGGCCAAAGCCGCAGGCAAAAGCAAAGCCGAGGCCTAAACTGCCCGGCTCAGACCATTAGATTCAATCAGGCTTCGCTGTGACGGGCCTGATTGTCTAAGTAGGTTGCCACCATCAAATCTATGGCCTCCTGCTGATATTCGCGCAGGCCGCTGAGAATTAAAGTCTTCACGCCAGTGCCTACAATCTTGCCGCCATCCACCAGATTAAACTTAAACTCCGCATTGCCACGCTTGCCATCCACTTCGAGACTGGTGCCAGCCAGTTCAACACTGGGCTGCTCTAGCTCCAGAGTCTCCAACTGCAATGACATAGACTCATAGATCACCAGCGGACGCTGGGGATTAATCATGACATTCTTCTCGGCCATTAATGGCACCAGAATATGCGGGAAATTCTGTCCCGAAAAGAACACATAGTTTTTAATCAGGCTTTCCAGCACCTGCTGATTCTGCAACTGATCACCACTGCGCGACACTTTTAAGTAGGTCTTTTCACGAGCATCGGCGATTTCAAACTGATCAGCTGGGGACTCAGGCAAAACCAATGGTGTATCCGCCGAGACCATGCCGGAAAATTCAAAGCGCATCTGCTGACTCAGGCCATAGCGCTCTAATACCAATGCAAACAACAGATCCCCTGGAACGCAGAAACGCTTGCTGTCGATATCGTGAATCGGATTGAAATCGTTGCTGATGGTTTTCGCAAAGCCACTGCCCTGTTCGGCACTGATGCTCAGAGACAACTCATTGCGGGTATAAAACTGCTGTAAAAACATAGGTGCCACGCGGCTAGGTGATTGAGGGGCGCATACTAATGAATTTGCCGGTGAGGTCAAGCAGTGGCCCACACCAGACAATCTATGAAATAGCTTACACAATGCAATGTATTCCCTACACTACAATCAGACTCGCCTTATTTTAGAATTTTTCAAAGGAGTTTAAATCGCAAGGGTCTTTGATCAGTCATTGGAAACTGTTTTTCAGTTTCCAGAGGATTAATCCAGTTCCGCTTCAAATTCCTCAAGCAGATCCAAGGGCTCCATCTCTTGGCCTTCAAGATCTGCAGTCCAGTTGACCCCAACCATCAATACATCGGCATGCATGCCGGGCAGCCAGTCGTCGAGAAACTCTTCCATTTCAACGGCAACCGGGGTGTAGACATCCCAATCACCATTGCACAGTGCCTGAGCAAAGTCGTGGTTAGACCAAAACGGAATTACGTCGATGGTGTCGCTATCGGTGGAACCCACCAGCGCCCAATTGTCCTTCTCGTCCTTTAGTCCCCAGACACAACCGGTTTCCAAACTCTCGACAATCATGCGATCGAGATTTTCTTGAAGATCTTCAGATAGTGGTTCCATGGCTACTGCTCACAAGCAAATTGACAATCGCGCATGGTACTCGCTTTTTGGCTTTGTCCCAACTGTAATCTGGGCTCTGACGTCGGCGCGCAGCCGGACTAAGGAGATAAGCGAAAGGAGTGGACTGCGACAATTTGTCACATTGTTCCAAGGTAGCCAATTACTTAAAATTGCCGCCTTCAATTATTGCCCTCTGGTTCTCTGTATGCACGCTAACACTGTCTCTGCTTTTACTGCCTTATTTATCGCTATATCTGCTACTTCGGCATTTGCCGATCATGGCCATGCTATAGAAGAAATCACCATTCAGGCCTTTCCTCTAGCAAGTCAGATTAACAGTTCTCCACGCAGTAATCCCCTGCACAGCCCAGACAGCGCCGAACTGTTAAAACGTATTCCCGGGGCCAACAATAATACCAATGGTGTGATCACTGGCATCGCCCAGTACCGTGGTATGTATGGCGACAGAGTATCGGTAAAACTGGATCAGGCACCAACATTGAGCGGTGGCCCCAACGCCATGGATTCGCCCCTCACCTACGCCCCCGCAGGTCTGCTCCAGGAGCTCAAGGTCTATCGTGGCATAACGCCAGTGAGCCAGGCCCAGGAGAGTATTGGCGGCCATATGGTGGCGGAGTTTAATCGCGGCGCCTTTGGCTCCGAAGTCAAGTTTGGCGTCAGCGGCTTTGCCAGCGGCCAGTTCACAGATAACGGCAATCAGTCGAGCACGGATACCCAGGTGGTGATTGCCAATAATCAACATAAGCTGTCATTTCTCAGCTCTCATAACGAGGGTGACAATATAGAGGCTGGCGACAATAAAATGGTTGCCGGCAGTCAGCATCAACGAGATCGTTTTGATCTCGCCTATGGCTGGAAGTCCGACGCCACTGAGCTAACGATATTTGCCGGCCAGCTGGATATCAGTGACAGCGGCACACCTGCCCTGGCAATGGACATAGCTTCAGTCGAAACCGATCTTGCTGGCATGACCCTGAGCACCGACCTCAATGGCACCAGTATCAATATGGCTGTGGCCTGGGCCGATGTGACTCATTCCATGGATAACTTTAGCCTGCGCACTGCCCCGGCTATGACCATGGGTTACCGCAGCAATCTCGCTACTGCAGACAATCTTTCCTGGAGCCTGGATGCGCAGCTACCACTGGCCTTTGGTGAATTAAAGGTCGGTACTGATGGCAATCTCAGCAGCCATAATTCGACTATCACCAACCCGACTAATGGCATGTTTGAACTGCTTAACTTTAACGCCACCCAGCGGGATATCCTCGGTCTGTTTGCCGAGCTCAATGGCGATATTGGAGACTGGGGTTATCAGGCTGGCATCCGACAAAATCGCATCAGCTTAGATAGCGGCGACGTCAGCGCTTCCGGAATGATGGCAATGATGGGCGATACGGCAAATATGCTCGCCATGCAATTTAACCAGGCCGATCGCAATCTCACTTACGACACTACGGATCTGGTAGTCAAGCTTAACCGCACACTGGATCCAGAGACAGCTCTGACTATTGATCTGGGAATTAAAAATCGTGCCCCCTCTTATCAGGAAACCTTTCTCTGGTTACCGCTGCCGATCACAGCCGGTCTCGCAGATGGACGCAGCTATGTTGGCAACCTGTCGCTCAAGCATGAGACGGCCAGTGAAATCAGCATTGGTCTGAGCAAGAAAACAGAGCGTTTCAGTATTTACCCACAGGTTTTCTATCGTCAGATCGACAATTATATTCAGGGTGTAGCAAGTACCAGCATGCCGGCTAATATGGTCAGCAATATGATGAGCGGCGCTCCAGCTCTAAGCTATGAAAACACCGATGCCAAAATCTATGGCGCCGATGCCAATTGGCATTACCGCATTAACCACAACTGGGCGGCAGACGGTGTGCTCAGCTATGTGCGTGGCAAGCGCACTGATATTGCCGATAATCTCTATCGCATAGCCCCGGCCAATGCGCGCTTTAGCCTGCGCTATCAGCCTGATCAGGGGTCACTTCAACTAATGCTTGAATCAGTGATATATGGTCGCCAAAAGCATGTTGCCAGCTACAACAATGAAGCCCAGTCCAGTGGTTTTGGCATAGTGAATATAGGTGCCAACTGGTCACTCACTGAGAATATACAAATGCGCGCTGGGGTTAAAAACCTATTTGATCGTTTTTATGCTGCCCATTTAAGTAGCCGCAATCGCACCGGCGATAGTGATATTGCCCTGGGCGAAGCAATACCTGGTCTTGGTCGTGCGGTTTATCTCTCAATGGCGATAAATTTCTAGTACCATTTGGCTATGGAAAAAGCCCAGCCGAATAACAACAACGCCACCAGAGAGAATCTCTATGTTCTCAGTTTAATTCGCGGCGTCGCCCTTCTCGGTCAGGTACTGGCGCTGATCTATTTCACCTGGGTCCAACCGATTGGCCTGCCGGTGGCTGAGATCGCCTTTGTACTTAGCGTCTATGGCTCACTGACCGCCGCCATTTGGGTCCGTAGCCGCCGCGCTGTGCCCATAGGGGATAAGGAATTTTTTGTTCACTTACTCGCCGATATCGCGTTCTTTTCAATACTGCTGTTCTTTAGCGGTGGTGCCTCCAACCCCTTCGTCTCCTATCTGTTGATACCCATTAGTATTGCCGCAATCACCCTGTCACGGGGCTATAGCATTGCTATCGCGGTGATCGCCCTACTCTGTTACAGCCTGTTACTAAAGTACTACGTGGCCATTGCTGCAATTGCTCCCGGCCATCATCAGACAGCAAGCAACAGTCTGCATATCCTGGGTATGTTGGCTAACTTTGCCATCAGCGCAACGATCATTATTTACTTTATCAGCCGTATGGCAGCGACCCTAAAACAGCAGGAGCAAGAAATTGCCATGCGTCGCGATGCCCAACTGCGGGATGAACAGCTTCTAGCAGTGGGCACTCTGGCCGCAGGCACAGCCCATGAGTTGGGTACGCCGCTGAATACCATGAAGCTAATTATTGACGAAATGCTGCTGGATACAGACAACCGGGCGGATGTAGCTCTGCTTAACCAGCAGATCGAACAGTGCAAAACCACACTCAAGCAGCTGCTTACCACGGCTGAGGAATCTCAGTCTAATCAGCTCGAAGCTCAACCGGTGCAACTCTATTTGGATAATGTGTTGGCGCGCTGGCAGCTGATGCGACCACTGCTAAAAACCCATATTCAATACACAGACAACCCCGCGGTTAATGCGGTGTTTCATCCGACTATTGCCCAGTCAATTCTCAATCTATTAAACAATGCCGCCGATGCCAGCGAAAAAGTTGATATAGAAATTAGCTGGGATAATGAGGCAGCGACGATCCGTATTCGTGATTTTGGCGCCGGTCTCGATGCCGCAAAGCTGAAAAATCTAGGACAGCCTTTTGTCACAGACAAAGCCGACGGTCTCGGTTTGGGTCTATTTTTATCTCAGGCCACGCTGACTCGTTTCGGCGGTTCTGTTAGTTTACAAAATGCCCCTGAGGGAGGAACTCTCACTCAGATCAACCTACCTCTTTTAGCCACAGCGGCAGTATCTTGAACTATCTATTAGTCGACGACGATCCAGCCTTTTGTGCTGTGCTTGCCAGGGTATTACAGCGTCGTGGTGAACAAGCCTCAACCGCCAGTAATGGCGAGCAAGCCATTGCTCAATTGCACTGTGAAAAGATCGATCGAGTGGTCTTAGATTTAAAGCTTGAACAGGAATCCGGCCTTGCCATCCTGCAGCAACTATTGGAAAACCAGCCCAGTCTAGAGGTTGTAATCCTCACCGGTTACTCGAGTATCTCAACGGCCGTGGAAGCCATTAAGTTGGGCGCGGTTAACTATCTGTGTAAGCCGGCTGGGATGGAAGAGATTATTGCCGCCTTTGAAGTGCGGGCCGGAGGTGCGACAGAGGTGCCACTGGAGGACTCTCCCCCCTCAGTCAATCGGCTGGAATGGGAGCATATTCAAAAAGTCTTAAATCACCATGAAGGCAATATTTCCGCCACCGCAAAAACACTGGGTATGCACCGCAGAACACTGCAGCGAAAATTACAAAAAAGGCCGGTCAAAAACTGAGCGGCCTGGTTTGAATTCATTTCTTAAACGCAAAAAGCTTAATTCAACACTCGGTAACCACGACCAGACAAACAGCGTCGAACTATACGCTCTTGTTCATGGCGAGCGCTTTGGTTGCCTTTAACACCGCCCACTACAGCACCTGCACCAGCAGTGCGTTTAGCGTTGTCGGAATTACCCAGCACCGCACCTAAAACACCTCCAACCACTGCTCCGGCCACCGCACCCTCAGCGGTTTCAGTGCCAACATCAACATTTCGCGCATACTGCTCGCAGTCCCCGAGATCGTCATAGTAGGCGTCCAGATCAACTCCCTTAGTGTCGATAATAATCTCTTTCGGTGCCCCGTAGCCGCGATAGCCATTAGCGCAGCCACTTGTGATTACAACCGCAAGAGCCAAACCCAGTAATAACATGCTGTTTCTTTTCATAAGTGATTCCTTTACTGAAATAATTCACCCTAACAACGCCAAACCTATAATTTGGTTGACCTGCGTCCGTCTGTCCGATTGATTACTTAGTGTTATTCATAATGCCGCGCACAGCCGCAGGAATGTCCGCTGGCAGTACCACAACTTTGGCATTATTTGACTGGCCCATTTGGCGCAGAGCTTCCACATACTTCTCGCCGAGCAGATACATAGCAGGCAGTTCTTTATCCTGAATCGCGTCACTGACTTTGGTCAGAGCAGCCTTAGTGGCTTCGGCCAGAACGACCTGAGCTTCAGCATCGCGACGGGAGGCTTCAAGACGACCATCAGCGGTGAGAATAGCGGCACTTTTGTCGCCCTCTGCACGGGTCACTGTGGCGCGACGCTGGCGCTCGGCGGCGGCCTGCTCTTCCATGGCAGCCTGCATAGTGCCGGAGGGATTGATATCCTGAATTTCGACAGTCTTCAGGGTAATACCCCAATCGGCAATATCATCGGAAATCGACGTCTTGAGCTTGGCCTTAATCTGATCCCGAGACGACAGTGCATCATCGAGCTTCATCTCACCGACAATGGAACGCAGTGAAGTCTGCACCAAAGTGCGAATGGCGAGCTCATAGTCTTCAACGCCATAAACCGCCTTTTCCGGCGAGACAATATTAATATATGCGACGGCATTGGCGACAATCACCACGTTATCCAGGGTAATCACTTCCTGTGAGGGTATATCCAAAACAATATCTTTGGTCGTCACTTTAAACGCCACATTATCTATATAGGGAACGATGATATTGAGCCCCGGCTTCAATGACATATGATATTTACCCAGCCGCTGAACTACCCACTTGGACCCCTGGGGAACCAAACGCACACCTTTTAGCAGGGTAATCAGTACCAGTAATAACACGCCTACAACTACAATTGGTCCTTCCATTAGCTTCACTCCCTTATAGAGTTGTGCTGCAGCCACCGAGGCTGACAGCTAAATTAATTGTTTAACGCAGCTTCACTACGATCAAGGTATTGCCTGAAATTTCTTTGATATAAACCCTATCACCGATGCTCACCTGGTCATCGCAGATAAAATCCCATTCATCATCACCTAGCACTGGCGTAGTAAAACGCACTTGGCCACGACTGTGCTCGGTGGGTGCTTTGATCACCTGCCCTGCTTCACCTATGGCCGCATCACGACTGATCCCAGCGGTGGTTCTGTCGGTCATCTTGGGCTTAAAGTATTTAAACCAGAGGACAGTGAAAGCCACCGAAGAAATGGTCCAGATCAGAATCTGTGCGGTGAAGCTTAGCGTCACTACGGTCATTACTAAACCCACCACTATGGCGCCAAGACCAAACCAGAAGATAGTGAAACTGGGAATAAAGATCTCTCCAGCCACTAATATCATACCCAGTATCAACCAGTGCCAATACAACAGTTCAAATTCCATAGCTTGTCCTCAATAGTTGGTTCTCAATGGTTTGTCCTCAATGGAAGCCGCCCAAAGATTTCCACCTCAATATTTCTCTTTTACACTAGGTCCACAGCAGCGCGCTGCAAGGTCATCAATATAGCATCTTCACGACCAAATTCAGTTCTATAGTAGTCACGCCTGCGCCCCACCTCAATAAAGCCATAGTTGAAATAGAGGCTGATAGCAGGGAAATTACTCACCCGCACGTCTAACAATACTTCCTCGATAATCGTCGGCAGTGACTGTAAGCCATGATTCAGCAATTGCGAGCCGAGACTATGCCCCTGATATTTCGGATCTATGGCTATATTAAGTATCTCAGCCTGATCTACCACAGTGGCCAGAACCATATAACCGATCGGCACCATAGGATCAGCATCTTGACGGCAGATAACAAGACAATGGTGATCTTCGAGACTTTGCTGAAACTGTTTAGAGTTCCAGGGATCCGCCGTCACCTCCACTTCGATAGCAGTGACCTGGTCAATATCCCCCGCGCCCATTGGACGAATCAGTATCTTGTGGGCATCTGCTCGATAAGCTGTCACAGGAATTTAAGCGGAAAAACTAAGCAGTGGCTGAGGCAAAGGAAACCGACTTCAACACCTGCCAAGCACTGGCTTTAAGTTGCGGTGTGCCGATCATATTGCCCAGAGAAGGTAGCAGCAGTGCAGTGGTCTCTGGGGTCAACGCTAGAGAGCCAAAACCAGACTGTTCACCGCGCTGTTGTGAGCTCAGCAACCAGTCCGCCGCAGCATCACCAAGCAGCAATATATAGTTAACCGGGCGGGCTTTCAGCCGTGCCTGGAGCAAGGTGGTGAGAAACTCGCGCACTTCATTTTCGTCGCCATCAGCATTGGGATAGGGTGGCCACTCAACCAGATCCATCTGCGGCAAGCGGTGAATACCGCAGCCCACAGCATTGAGGATATTGGTTAACAGTTGCATTTGATCGCCATCGGCCAGCACCCCTTCAACACCGCTGCAAACCAAGACTTCCGAATTGGGCTGCCAGAGAGAGAACTGTACTTCGATCAGTTCAGCCGCAACCTTTGGTTCTGAGGTTGCACTAACGGCTGGCTTTTTAGTGACAGCTGCAGGAACTCCCTTTTTAGCCACGGCAGGCTCATCGAAATTGAGATTCATGCGCGCAGCTACATCGATAGTTTCGCGATCGACAACCGCTTCTCCTGCATCCTCTATAGAGCGATCATTAAATGCTACGGCAGGCGCTTCATCAGCTAACAATACAGCATCTTTCGGCACATATTGCACTATGCCGAGAGTCTGTAAGTAGTACGCCTGCTGACTGGATTGCATTAGATGCCGCCCAACTGTGGATGCAAACGGCCCGGATTGCGCATCAGTGTTAAGGCGTTCAAATAGGCCTTAGCACTGGCCACAAGAATATCGGTGTCGGCACCCTGACCATTGATAATGCGACCATCTTTTTCCAGGCGCACTGTAACGCCACCCTGAGAATCGGTGCCCTCGGTCACTGCGTTGACCGAATAGAGCTGCAGCTTGCTGCCACTGCTAACCAGTTTTTCGATAGCATTAAAGATCGCGTCTACTGCACCGTCGCCGGAGGCTTCGGCACTATGTTGCCTATCCTGATAGGCAACAATAATTTTTGACTGAGGCGCCTGACCTGACTTGGACAGTACTTCTAGATCGATTAGCGTTAAGGTATCGCCCTCGGTGCCCATCTGTGCATCGGAAACCAGCGCCTGTAAATCTTCGTCGAAAATTTCGCGCTTCTTATCGGCCAAAGCTTTAAAGCGTTTAAACAGCTGGTTAAATTCTTCTTGGCTATCAAATTTAATGCCCAGCTCTTCAAGCCGTGAAGACAACGCGGCGCGACCAGACAACTTGCCCAGTGACAACTTATTGGTGCTCCAGCCAACATCTTCAGCACGCATAATTTCGTAGGTCTCGCGGAACTTCAAAATACCGTCCTGATGAATACCAGATTCGTGAGCGAAGGCATTGGCGCCGACAATCGCCTTATTTGGCTGTACCGGGAAACCGGTAATGCTCGAAACCAAACGTGAGGTCGGAACTATGTGGGTTGCATCTATATTCGATTCAACAGGGAATACATCTTGGCGCGTGCGAATCGCCATCACCAACTCTTCGAGAGCAGCATTGCCAGCGCGTTCGCCGAGACCGTTGATAGTACATTCAACCTGACGGGCGCCGCTCTGGATGGCGGCCAAACTATTGGCTACAGCCAAGCCCAAATCATTGTGGCAATGCACCGAGAAAATCGCCTTGTCGGCATTGGGTACCGTATTCATCAAACGCTTAATCATTGAGGCGTATTCGCTGGGATCGGAGTAACCCACTGTGTCGGGCAAATTGATGGTGCGTGCGCCTGCATTAATCACGGCTTCGGTGATGCGGCACATAAACTCAAATTCGGTGCGGCTGGCATCTTCTAGGGAGAATTCAACATCATCGATAAGACTGCGGGCGATTTTTACCGCGCCAACCGCCTGTTCGAGAACCTGATCCGGCTCCATCTGCAGTTTGTGTTTCATATGAATCGGGGAGGTGGCGATAAAGGTGTGAATACGCCCAGCATTGGCCCCTTTAAGGGCTTCCGCCGCCCGCTCTATATCGCCGCTAACTGCACGAGAAAGGCTACAGATACGGCTTTCCGTGACACTGTTGGCGATTGCCTGAATGGCGTCGAAGTCGCCTTGGCTGGAAATCGCGAAACCGGCTTCGATAACATCGACGCGCATTTTTTCCAGCGCTATGGCGATACGGACTTTCTCATCTTTGGTCATCGATGCGCCGGGGCTCTGTTCACCGTCACGCAAGGTTGTATCAAAAATAATTAACTTTTCTTTGGGTTGCTCTGAGCTGTTCATACTGTCTTCTCTTTCTAAAGGGAGCCTAGCTTTCTAATCAATTTAACAAAATCAGTATCAGTGGCTCATTGTAAAACGGATCGGTCCCTATGGGGCCAGAATTTCACTGCATTTTTGCCGAGTTAGCTTTTCATATGGCGAAAATTAGCCAGTGCACGAAATTTTGATGAGGTATAACGATAGATGCCCCTCAGGGCAGGAGAAGAAGTAGTCCGCGAGCGGAGACAGCAGTCATCAGACCGTTGCTGCGATTGTTTTTGATTAAGTGGCTATTCATGAGCTTAGTCAAACAGATTTTAGCGCTGCTGGCAACGTCTAATTACGCGTCATCTGCTGGCTTGCTGCCGGCATAGCCGAGCTTATTTAACAGCCAGATCACTGGAGCAGAAAAACTAAATACGGCGGCAATGGCAAAGAGAATGCGCGGCGGATCTATAGTGATCACCACAAAGCCCATCACCACGGATAAGATCACCATAAAAGGCACCTTGCCACGCAGATCGATTTCTTTAAAGCTGGGATAACTCAGATTCGAGACCATCAACAGACCTGCAGTTGCCGTGAGCAGAGCGCCGGTAACGGATAACCAAAAGGATGCATCGAGCTCGTAAGCAGACCAGATAAAACCGGCAAGCAACGCGGCTGCCACTGGACTGGGCAGTCCGGTAAAGGTTTTATTGTCGGATGATTCGGCCTGCACATTAAACCGTGCAAGACGCAGGGCAGCACAGGAGGCATAGACAAAGGCCGCAGCCAAGCCCACAGTACCCAAATCGCTGACACCCCAACCATAGGCAACCACTGCCGGGGCAACACCGAAGGAGACCATATCGGAGAGGCTGTCGTACTGCACACCAAAGTCACTCTGAGTATTGGTCATGCGCGCCACGCGACCATCTAAGCCATCAAACAGCATGGCTGCGAAAATCGCCATAGCAGCCCATTCATAGTTGCCACTAAAGCCCGACAACACTGCATAAAAACCACAGAACAAAGCGCCGGTGGTGAGTAGATTAGGCAGTAGATAGATACCTTTGCGACGCGCTGGAACATCGTCCGCAGCAGGCGTCTTGAGATTGACTACATTCTCTGGGGTATCGGACTTTTTGATCATAAAATTTTTACTCTCAATCTTTACTTGCAATAGTCACCGGCAGCCATCACTGGCATAGCCTCTGCAACTCATCAGCTGGCATTATAGGCTGTTAACCTTCCAAATAGCAGCTCTGCATTTTAGCCAAATCCGCAGAGGTCAGTCCCAGAGCGCTGGTCAAATAGGTTTTAACATCGCCGTACTGCTCATCAATAGCCTCGAGAAATGCGACTATATTGTCCTGATGCACCGAGCAGTAGGGAATCAACCAGTCACGATCCCACTTCTCCACCTTGGCCTTGCGCAGATGACCCTCAACTATTTCAATTAAGGCATCTGAATCATAATGTTCGATAGTGAGCATGTAGTCATCGACTATGGTCTGACGCGGCACATCCAGCGCCGAGAGAATCAAAGCCGCTGCCATACCAGTGCGATCCTTACCTGCGGAACAATGGAACACTGAGGCGCTATCGGCGTTATCGACTATATGGCGCATAAAACGACTGAACGCAGGAATCACTGCCTCTATACAGGAACGGTAGGAATTCACCACCAGCTGATGGGAGGAGTCAGCGGTCAGTTCGCCGCCAAACAGAAACTCCCAAAAGCGCGATATATCGCCGATATGAATCTGATAGTCATCGATAAATTCAGCACGCACGGCACAGCTCGGTGACTGCTCTTGCTCTTCGGTGCGACGAAAGTCATGGATCTTACTGATTCCGATGGCTTCAAGTGTATCTAAATCGCCATCGCTGAGACGGGCCAGGTGCCCGCAACGCATAATTTTGCGCCACTTAACAGTGCGGCCCTGGGCATTGGTATAACCGCCAATATCGCGGAAGTTAATACCGCCGTCCAGGCTCACTACTCTAGTTTGACTCTCAGCTGCCGACATATTGCCCCCTTACCTACTTTGTTATAGTTCTAGCGATTAAATAGTCCCGCTGCCTGAAAACTAAAACGGCTCACTATTTAGCGAGCCGTTTCAGAGACTGTTTTATTGGATCAGTAATCAGCGACGATTAAACGCGCAAAAACTTATCGCCCCGGGCTATACCGGAAACGCCACTTCTGACCACTTCCATAATACCCATCTCACCCACCGCCTCAATAAAAGCGTCGAGCTTTTCACTGTCACCAGCCAGCTGAACTGTGTATGTCTGTGGCGTCACGTCAATAATATGACCGCGGAAAATTTCCACACAGCTTTTCAGCTCATTGCGAACATCACTTTCGCTCGCTTTGACCTTAACCAGCATCAGCTCGCGCTCAATGTGCGGGCCCTGGGTTAAATCAACCACCTTAATCGTATCGATCAACTTGTGCAGCTGCTTAACAATCTGCTCCGCCATATGATCGTCGCCCTGAGTGGTCAGGGTTAAACGAGACAGCGTATCGTCATCTGTAGGTGCCACCGTCAATGTGTCAATATTGTAACCGCGCTGAGCAAACAGGCCCACTACTCGCGAAAGTGCACCGGATTCATTTTCTATCAAAATAGAGATTATCCGTTTCATTAGGTTCTCTCCGTCTTGTTGAGCCACAGGTCACGCATGGATCCGCCGGGCATTTGCATTGGGTAAACATGCTCAGAGCGATCTACATCTATGTCCATAAAGACCACACGATCTTTCATAGCAAAGGCTTCACGCATCTTATCTTCGAGTTCATCAATATGGGTAATTTTCATACCCACATGGCCATAGGCCTCAGCCAACTTAACAAAGTCCGGCAGGGAGTTCTCATAGACACTCTCGGAGTAGCGGCTGCTGTAGTTCATATCCTGCCACTGGCGAACCATGCCCAGTGCAGCATTGTTGAGATTGATGATCTTCACCGGCAAATTGTGTTGACTGCAGGTGGAGAGCTCTTGAATATTCATCTGGATACTGCCTTCACCTGTAACACAGGCGACGTCACAATCTGGGAATGCAAGCTTACAACCCATGGCTGCGGGTAAACCGAAGCCCATGGTGCCAAGACCGCCGGAGTTGATCCAGGTGCGTGGCTTGTCGAACAGATAGTACTGTGCGGCAAACATCTGATGCTGGCCCACGTCAGAGGTGATAATCGCCTTACCTTCGGTGATTTTGTAGAGCATCTTGATAACGTCTTGAGGCTTGATGCAATTGCCTGAGCTCTCTTCGTAACGGCTGGCGGTGTAGATACCTTTGTCCGCACGCCACTGATCGATCTGCTGCCACCACTCGGCGATCGCATCTGTATCAGGAGTGGTTTCAGACTGCTCGATAAGCGCCAACATTTCCGGCAGTACCGAATTACAGGTGCCGACTATGGGAATATGCGCTTCGATATTTTTCGATACAGTCGTAGGATCTACATCTATATGGATGATGGTTGCATGGGGGCAGAACTTTTCCAGATCGTTAGTTACCCGATCATCAAAGCGCGCGCCAATGGCAAAGATCACATCCGCATGGTGCATGGCCGTGTTAGCTTCGTAGGTGCCGTGCATACCAAGCATACCCAGATACTGAGGGTCAGTGCCGGGATAGCCACCCAGCCCCATCAAGGTATTGGTCACTGGGTAATTAAGCTTCTTCGCCAGAGCAATCAAATGCTCAGAGGCATTGTCCAAAACCACGCCGCCGCCAGTGTAGAGAACTGGGCGCTTAGCACCAATCAGGGTCTTTACGGCACGGCGAATCTGTCCGCGATGACCCTTATCAGTAGGCTGGTAAGAACGCATCTTAATCTCAGCTGGATAGACATAGGGCACTTTGTAACTAGGATCAGTGACATCCTTAGGGATATCCACAACCACTGGGCCGGGACGACCGGTGGCCGCAATGTAATAGGCTTTGGCTATGGTTTCGGCTATATCTTCAGTGCGAGTAACCAGAAAGCTGTGCTTAACAATAGGACGGGAAACACCGACCATATCGGTCTCTTGGAAAGCATCCTGACCAATTTTGGTCAGTGGCACCTGGCCAGAGATCACGACCAATGGAATCGAATCCATATAGGCGGTGGCAATACCGGTGATAGCATTGGTGGCACCGGGACCAGAGGTCACTAGGGCTGTGCCCACTTCCCCGGTGGATCGCGAGTAGCCATCGGCAGCATGGACTGCAGCCTGCTCGTGGCGCACTAACAAATGATGGACGTCTTCCTGTCGATACAGGGCGTCATAGATATGCAGTGCAGCACCGCCGGGATAACCCCAGACATGCTTGATACCTGCATCTTTTAATGCGCGGATAAGTATTTCACCGCCGGATAAGAGTTCCACAATCAATCCTCGTCGCTGTTAAGTGTCAGGACGGTTCTCAGCGGCAAACGGCTGTTGCATCAAGATCGATTCCGCGAAGGCGGTAAACTTCAGTCACACTGGTACGTGTTTACGACTGCAATCAGTGCTTAGGGCTGTCTATGAGCTCAGGGCTAAAGGTAAATAGCCGCACTATCTCTGTTGATGACCAGCGGCATGGATAACGCCAACCTGGTACTGGGTCCAAAATTTCTGCATCAATACGAGCAGAACCCCGCCAATTTAACAGTTTTAAACAATTAGTCAACGAACAATTGAGCAGCTAGCCCTGTCACCCTAGGATGTATCTATACTCATATTCAAACTCTATATGTAACTTATAACAACATCACGACAATGGACTAGCTAAAGGAAACCAGTATGGGACCCTATTTGAGGAGCGCAATAATGCTTGGCATCGGTAGCCTAGTGTTCTCAACAGCCGATGCGAAAAAGATCTATAAATGGGTCGATCAACAGGGCGTGACTCATTACAGCGAACAGGCGCCGGCGGGCAACCGCGCCGAAACCATTCCCATCCATTCCTATCGGGCCGAGACGCAACCTCCGCTGCCCCCGGCCTTGGAGGCAGCAAGTGACACTCATGAGCAGCTGTCAGCTGAACAGCATTTAGCAACCCAGGCGCAGCTGCCCACCCCAGAGCAAAAAGCAGTCCAGCAGCAAAATTGTGCCACTGCCCGACAGAAACTCCGGGCACTGGAAAATGCCGGCCGTGTGCGACAGCTAAACCCCAACACCGGCCAATACATCTATCTTGCAGATGAAGTAAAGCTCGCACAAATCCAGCAGATGAGCGATTATCTGCGTAACAAGTGCCCTGGTTAGCCAAGCTCTGGCTAACCCCAAGTCAAAAATAATAATAAAGATCTCCTGGAGCCTAACTATGAGCACCCTCTCTCGATTCCTACCCTACGGACTACTGGTTGGCCTGCTGACTAGCTGTTCTCAACCTGAGCAGCCGACGACATTACTGATCGACAATATTCAGGGCTACAGTTTTAACAATCAGCGCGAGCTATTTAATTTCACTGCCATAGCGATTAGAGACGGTAAAGTCCTGGCCACAGGCGATGCGGAACTCTCAGCCGACTACCCCAAAGCAGATAAAGTCGATGGCCAGGGAAAAACACTGATCCCTGGCATTATTGACGCCCACGGCCATATCTCTGGCCTCGGCTTCACCTTGTTGAGTGTTGATGTCCGCGGCCAAGAATCTGCTCAGCAAGCAGCTCAAAAAGTCGCCAGCTACGCCGCTCAACAACCTCAACTGCAGTGGATTAAAGGTCGCGGTTGGAATCAAGTATTGTGGCCAGATCAACAATTCCCCAACGCCGCACTGCTGGATCAATTTATTGACGACCGTCCAGTGTGGTTGACTCGAGTCGATGGTCACGCTGGCTGGGCCAACAGTGCCGCCATGGAAGCCGCAGGTATTAATACCGACAGCGTCTCACCCGCCGGCGGCGAAATTCTCCGGGATGCCGACGGCAACCCAACCGGCCTGTTTATCGACAACGCCATGAACCTGATCGATCAAGCGATTCCAAGC
>Ga0213868_10001580_pt1 | contig 22058 bp, 19 predicted proteins | sample PICome_9_FD_160087 | JGI IMG/M metagenome (GOLD analysis project Ga0213868, IMG submission 160087) | Coastal seawater microbial communities near Pivers Island, North Carolina, United States - PICO127 | ecosystem: Environmental > Aquatic > Marine > Coastal | place: USA: North Carolina...
CATGGTTAACACAATGTCTGATGGCAGCATCACAATCGAGAAAAAAGCGGCTGGCCAGTTGGTCGGTGCGTTTGAAGTATTTGACGCTGTGTCTTCGGGCCAAGCTGACGTTTATCACTCTGCTGACTACTACTTCGGTGGCCAGCACCCTGGTTACTACTTCTTCACAGCGGTACCATTCGGTGCAACTGGCGGCGAGATGATCAGCTGGGACCAGCATGGCGGCGGCAAAGAGCTGCACGACGAGTTGGGCGAAATCTTTAACCTGAAATCCTTCATGTGCGGCAACACTGGCCACCAGCCAGGCGGTTGGTTCAACAAGGAAATCAGCTCTGCTGCTGACCTGCAGGGTCTGAAGTTCCGTATGCCGGGCCTTGGTGGTCTTGCACTCGGTCGCACAGGTGCGTCCGTTCAGAACATCCCAGGCGGCGAAATCTACCAAGCGCTGTCTTCTGGTGCCATCGACGGCGCCGAGTGGATTGGTCCATTCGCAGACGAGCGTCTTGGCTTCCAGGAAGTCTGTGAATTCTACTACACAGGTGGCTTCCACGAGCCAGGTTCCGTTCTGACAGCTGCGTTCAACCGCGACGTCTTTAACGAAATGACACCTGCACAGCAGCAGATCATGGAAACAGCTGCGATGGCGACACACCACTGGTCCCTGTCACAGTCTAACGCTGTGAACGGTGCAGCATTGCAGCGTCTGCAGGCGCAGGGCACCAAGATCATGCAATTCCCTGACGATGTTTGGGATGCGTTTGGCAAGGCGTCCAAAGAAGCACTTGACGAGTTCATGGATGACGAATTGTTCGCACGTATCCGCGCGAGCCAGGAAGCATCTGCAGCGTCCACATCTGGTTGGACTAGCATCTCTGACGCCGAATTCGCGCGTCAGCGGACACGCGTCAACGCAGGCTAAGCTATCAGCTTTGACCGGTAACTGGTCGAAGCAGATATATTAAATGGAGGGCCCTGCCATTGGCAGGGCCCGACATGCCAAAAGCAGTCATAATCAATCGGGGGTTAGACCATGGGTCTGGTCGAAGCATGGGGCGGGAATGCAATTGGATGGTTTTTTGCCCATCTGATCGAAGCGTTCTTCAACTTCTTTTACGCGATTTTTAACCCCGGTATGTGGTTGTCCTGGATACCCACAATCAACGGTCCGATGGAAACCGAGCAGAAAGAAGCGTTGATGCGCTTTATCTACTATGGTGCTTCGGTCGAATTTTTCTTTGTCGTTTTGGTGATATTCCTGACCGTCACGACAATAGGTCTCATCAACAACCGCTTCATGTGGGGCTGCGTGCGCGGCCTTGAAGGGTTCGCGAATGCCGTCGGGCGGGTCGCTGCTTGGGCAGGCCTGCTGATGGTAATTCAGCAAATTGTGATCATCTTTATGCAGCGTATCTTTGCGGTCGCTGAAATCAGCATTGGTTTCGGGGCGACATTTACCAAAGACATCAGCTGGTGGTCAGAAGAACTGAAATTCTACAACGCGATGATCGTGTGCCTCTGCGCAGCTTATACGTTCGTTCAAGGCGGCCACGTCCGTGTTGATCTTGTCTATTCTGCGATCAGTTACCGCGCCAAACGTGTCGTCGATATGATTGGATCGATCGTGTTTATGGTGCCGGCTGCGATGATAATCTGGCTTTACGGCTGGTTTTTTATGTGGCGTCACCTTGCGGTGCCAAACCCGTCCGCGTCCGATACGCTAGAGCGGTTGTTGACCAAAGCCCGCGCCCTACGGTGGAACATCGAAACGATCGGTTTCTCGCCCAACGGCTTTAACGCCTACTTTCTGTTCAAGGTACTGCTCGTGGTCTTCGTCTTGATGATCATGCTGCAAGCGGTCGCCTTCCTTTACCGCTCTTACCTAGAGTTCAAAGAAGGCCCTGAAAGCGAAGGCAAATTCCTTGATAAAGACCAGCTTGGCGATGCAACCGCCGAACTTGTCGCAGACATTCATTAAAGTAGGGCGGTAGACATATGCTTTTCGGATTAGATGGCATTGAAGTCGGTATTATTATCGTCTTTTTGACTTTGTTTGCAGGGATCCTTTCCGGCTTTCCGGTCGCATTCGCAATTTCAGGCTCTGCGGTGATTTCGTTCGCGATCATTGCAGCGCTCGACAGCTCTGGCCTGTTGATCCACGCAGCCGTTGACACCAATTCTTCTGAATATGCATCCCTGCTTGCGGATGGTGTCCGACGCGAAGCGATTTCTGTGTTTAGATACCCAGAACTGCCGCGCTACGAGGACGTCTTGTTCCCGCAAGGCTGGGAAGTCGCGCTTGATCGCAACATCGGCTTTATGGTCAACCGGATGAACGAACGTGTTCTTGCGGGGCAGTCGATTGAAACGCTGCTGGCCGTTTTGATGTTCGTGATGATGGGCATCGTGCTAGAGCGTTCGCGCATTGCCGACGAGCTGCTGACATCAATGGCCAAAGTGTTCGGTCCATTGCCAGGCGGTCTTGCCGTGTCGATCGTTCTGGTTGGTGCATTCCTTGCCGCTTCCACAGGGATCGTGGGCGCTACGGTTGTGACGATGGGCTTGTTGGCGCTGCCGACGATGCTCAAGAACGGGTACTCGCCTGAATTATCAACAGGTGTGATTGCAGCGTCGGGCACGTTGGGCCAGATCATTCCACCTTCGATTGTGATCGTGCTTTTGGGCACGCTAGCAGGTGACATCTATTCAGCTGCACAAGAGAACCGCGCGCAGTTGGCAGGTTGTAACGACGCGCTGACCTATCTTGGCAGCCCAGCCGTTTTGTCAGTTGGTACATTGTTCCAAGCGGCCTTGTTGCCGGGCGTTTTGTTGGCGTTGCTTTATGCGGGCTATGCGTTTGTCTTTGCGCTGATCAACCCCGATAAAGCCCCGCCTGTGCAGTTCGAAACTGATGGCAACAGAGAGGCTATCACGCGCAATGAGGGCCTGACATGGTTCTTGGCTGTGCCTGTCGGTATTATCGCTCTGACGATTGGGATGGGGCAGGTTAACCTTGTTGGAACGCAATCCATCATCGTCGACAGTTTTACCGACACAGGTGAAAGCGCGTCACTGCGCACACGCGTGAGCGATGAATGCGCCGCTTCAATGATTGAATTGCACGGCATGGAAGCGTGGGAAACTGCGCTTGCAGAACAAGCCACGATTGAAAATGCGGGCGGAGTGACGCAAGCACGAGAACTGGGCGTTGAAGAACGTGCAGAGCTTGTTTTGCAACGCGCCGCAGATGCCGCACCAATCGGGACAGGCATTTCAGTTGCCGCAGTCCTGTTGGGTCTGGTTTTTGCAATCGCACGCGGTGTCGCACCAAGCCGTGATCCTAAGATGCTGTGGGTCGGGGTGTCGGGTATCTTGCTGATGCTCTTGGTAGACATCATGCTGATTTCACCGCTGACATCGCCGGGAACTACGACAGTCCTTATTGCGATACCTTTGATAATAACCTTCATCGGTCTACGAACTGCCGCGGGCTATCTGGCCAGCAACGAGATTTTGCGCGTGGTGTTTCCGCCACTGGTTTTGATTGTTGCTGTGTTGGGGTCGATCCTTGGCGGGATCACAAACCCGACACCAGCTGCGGCCTTGGGTGCGGGTGGTGCAATCTTGCTTGCCGCGTACCGCAAGCGCAAAGATCAAGGGCAATCGGGTCGGATCGTCTTGCTGACGGCTGGTGCCATTTTGCTGATGCTGATCGTTGGTACAAACTTTGACATGCGCCTTGGCCAAGAAGTGGTCTTGTTTGAAAACCGTGTCGCATTCCTTGTTGCATTCGGGGCGTTCCTGTTCGCGATGTTCGGTTTGCTGTGGTCCTGCTGGATCTTGATCTCTGGCGGGGTCATGGGATCAGTGGTGCGTGAAACAGCCAAGGTCACGTCGATGGTATTCACGATCCTGATCGGCTCGCAAATGCTGAACCTCGTCCTGATCTCTTTCGGAGGAGAGCATTACATCCAGCAGTTCCTACGCTCGTTCGACAACGAGTGGACAGTGTTCTTGCTGGTCATGCTGGTGTTGTTTGTCTTGGGCTTCGTTCTGGATTTCCTCGAGATTATCTACATCGTTATTCCGATTGTCGGGCCTGTTATCTACGGCGGTACCTTCGATCCTAAATGGGTTACGATCATGATTGCGGTGAACCTGCAGACGTCCTTCCTGACGCCGCCCTTTGGCTTTGCACTGTTCTATCTGCGCGGGGTCGCACCCAAGTCGATTACGACAGGTCAGATTTACCGTGGCGTGATGCCGTTCATCGGGATCCAAGTTGGCGCGTTGACGTTGCTTGCCTTGTTCCCGGGTGTTGTGACAATCATTCCTAGCCTATTGAACTAAAGGGCAGAGCATTTGAATAAAAAAGGGCGGTGCCAATGGCGCCGCCCTTTTTCGTTAAAGATTATATAACGGGTTAAGTTCGCCCCGGCGGCAGTTCAATCCGTGCGACTTGTTCTGCAATCGGGTCGGTGGACAGCGGGTGGGCATCAACGGCGTATCCGGCAGGATCGCCCAAGGGTTCCCAAACGCCTGCGCGGTAAACCTCCAACCCTTTGAAGTTGGCTTTGTAATCCATCTTAGGGCTGCCCGGCACCCAATAGCCCAGATAGATATAGGGCAAGCCCAATTCCTGCGCGATCTTGATGTGATCGAGGATCAAAAAAGTCCCCAATGACAATTTCTCGAGGTCGGGATCAAAGAACGAATAGACCATCGACAACCCGTCATCGAGGATATCCGTCAAGCAAACCGCACTTAGACTGCGTTTGTCGGTGTATTCAAACAAGCGTGACCTGATCGGCGTTTCTTCGACCATCGCAGCAAACTCGAACATATCCATATCTGCCATACCGCCTGCCGCATGGCGGCCATCCAGGTATTTGCGAAATAGATCATATTGTTCTTCGGTCGCCCAAGGCGATGTGGCACGGCGATCCAGATGATTGCCGCGCTTTTCAACGCGGCGCTGGCTGCGGGTTGGCGTAAACTTTGACACATCAATGCGCGCTGACATGCAAGCCGAACACTCTGCACAAGACGGGCGGTACAGCACATTTTGCGAACGGCGGAACCCTTGCTTTGATAGTTTATCATTCAGGTCAGGGGCCGCATCGCCCTGCAAAGCTGTAAACAGCTTACGTTCCATCCTGCCCGAAAGATAAGGGCAGGGCTGGGGGGCGGTGACATAGAACTGGGGCGCGACTGGCAGCGTGTGACGCATGATGGTTTCCGAATAGCTTTTCGCAATCTTAACAATCGATTTACCATCCGCCAAGTGCCGCTTTGGTTAGAATTGCGGCAGCAGCTTAGTGCAGGTTGATGGCCGTTGTACCAAGCACATGATCTGTAAGCCCTTGGCCGCGTGCTGTCACAAGCATCAGGATAACCGAAATGAGTTGCAAAGGCGGCAGTGCGACACTGATCGTATAGCCAAACGTATGCGCAAGAGCGAGGCCAGAGCTTAACGGCGCACCGTCATTATCACAAAGTTCAATGCCCATCATACGCATTCCCCAAGTGGCCGATCCGCCCGCAATGGTGAACCAGCGGTAAATAAAGCCGACAACCAGCATCAAGAACGGAAAGAAAAAGATACCTGTGAAGGCCGTAAACGGCAGCACCAAAGCGCAAAGCACGGCAGTCAGGATGACATCAAAAACCCAAGCCAAGCCGCGCTTGAATGGGACACCGGCAAATTGGTGTGGTGCGAAACGGGTGGAACGTGGGCTGTGGTTCATCGACATCGGTCTACTGCGCCTTCAGGTTTACGAAATCAAGTTAGGTGGCCTGCGGGAAACAGGCCACCTTTTAAAAGGACAGATCGATTTACGCGGTTGCGGGACCGGTCTGGGTTGGTTCAGCTGCAGCGTCATTTGCTGACGCGCGGTCGTTCATGAACTGGTCAAATTCTGCCTTGTCCTTTGCATCACGCAAACGCTTTAGGAAGGCTTCAAAGTTGCCCTGTTCGTCCTCAAGGCGACGTAGCGTTTCAGCCTTGTAGGCGTCAAATGCGGCATTGCCGGATGACTTGTTCATGTGAACGCTGTGACGGGTCATTGATTTGCAAGATGAATAAAACATGCGTTTGCTCCAGATCATGTAGGCCAGTAGGGCAAGGCCGATTGGCCAGAATACGATAAAGCTGACAACCATGGCGGCGATCCAAGCGCCTTTGCCACGTGCATCCAGCCACGCTTCGGCGCGGGCAAAAAAACCAGTGCGATGGTCCATTGCCATCGGTGAATGTGAAGTGGCGGTGTTCATGAATGTCTCCTTCGGGGTTTGTTTGTGTATGTGAATGCTTTTCACATTACCGATATCGGGCTTTCAGGCGCGCCCTTCAAGGGTTAATGTAAATGTTTTTTACATTAACTTTATTTATTCATAAATATCATATGTTTAGCCATATCATTTTCGAGATCAACCTCGTGAATATCGTAATACTAGCCCTGTTTTGAGGAAATCGACGACACAATTACGCATCTTCATTGACCCGCGCCGTACGGGTAATACTGTGAGACTATGACATTCGCATCCCGTATTACCCGCTTGCCACATGCCTTTGACCCAATGCGCGGGGCAGATCTGGCAGAGGTTTTTGCAGATCAACCAACAAAGGTTGTCGACCTCATTAAGGGGACCGCAGGATGCAGTCCATATCTGGCAGGTTTACTCGGATCAGAGGCGGATTGGATAACCGGCGCTTTTGCTGACCCTGAACGGGCGGTAGCCGATCTGTTGGCAGAAATTCCACATTTATCACTTGACGCATTACCGTCCGAATTGCGGCGCTGCAAAAGGCGTATCGCATTGTTAGTCGGATTGGCCGATCTGGGCGGCGTTTGGACGCTTGAAACAGTGACGCAAGTTTTAACTGATTTCGCCGACGCCGCCGTACAGGCGAGTATTTCCACCCTCGTCGCCGCAGAGGTCAGTCGCGGTAAGTTGCCCGCGTCCGATGATCCAGCCAATGCAGGCGGCATGGTCGTGTTAGCGATGGGCAAGATGGGCGCGGCAGAGTTGAACTATTCATCCGACATCGACCTGATTTGCCTCTTTGATGAAACCCGCTTTGACCCCGACGATTATCATGATGTGCGCGCAGCTTTTATCCGCGTCACCCGCAAGATGGCGGCAATCCTGTCAGACGTGCGCGATGGTGGCTACGTGTTCCGCACCGATTTGCGGTTGCGTCCCGATGCGTCCGTCACGCCTGTCTGCCTGTCGATGGAAGCCGCAGAACGGTATTATGAAAGCGTCGGCCGCACATGGGAGCGGGCCGCGTATATCAAGGCGCGGGTATGTGCTGGCGATAAATCAGCGGGTGCGCGGTTTCTTGCGACCCTGAAACCCTTTGTTTGGCGCAAGCATCTTGATTTCGCAGCTATTCAAGACGCGCATGACATGCGTCTAAAAATACGGGATCACAAAGGGTTACATGGTCCGCTGATCCTAGAAGGGCATAATATTAAACTGGGGCGCGGGGGCATTCGCGAGATCGAGTTTTTCACCCAAACGCGGCAACTTATTGCCGGTGGGCGCGACGCCGGTTTGCGGGCGCGGGGGACCCGGGCAGGTTTGCAAAGTTTGACCAAGGCCGATTGGATTGAACAAGATATTGCCGAACAACTTTACGGCCATTACCGCTATCTGCGCGAGGTCGAGCATCGTTTGCAAATGATCACCGATGCCCAGACCCAGACATTGCCACAAGATGCCAAAGGATTTGCGCGTTTGGCCGCATTTATGGGCCAAGACGTAGCAGATTTGCGTGCCGAACTGACCACGCGTATAGAGGCCGTTCATACGCTGACCGAAGGGTTCTTTGCGCCTGATCCGAAATCTGACAAAGAAACCACTGATTGGGGAAGCGACGTAACAGCACGTTGGCACAGTTATCCTGCTTTGCGATCCTCAAGGGCTACAGAGATTTTTGCGCGTCTCAAACCCGATCTTCTCAGGCGGTTGCAAGAGGCTGCAAAACCTGATGAAGCTCTGGCGCAATTTGACGGGTTTTTGGCTGGATTGCCTGCCGGTGTGCAACTTTTTTCCTTATTCGAAGCAAATCCAGAGCTTACAAAACTGATCGTGGATATCTGTGCGACGTCACCAGCATTGGCGCAGCATTTGTCGCGTAATTCAGGCGTGCTGGATGCTGTAATTGGGGGATCGTTTTTCAGTGAATGGCCGCAGCTTGATGGTTTGCACGCCGAGTTATGCGCGCAATTGGCAGCGACGGATGATTATGAAACACAGCTGCTTACCGCGCGTCGATGGGTCAAGGAATGGCACTTTCGTATCGGGGTGCATCATCTGCGTGGTTTGATCACAGCCGAAGAAACGGGCGCGCAATACGCAGATCTAGCAGAGGCAGTCGTCACTGCGCTTTGGCCAATTGTTGTCTCTGATTTCGCACGCAAACACGGTCCGATGCCGGGGCGGGGTGGTGCGTTGATCGCGATGGGGTCACTCGGCGCGCGCCGTTTGACCGCGACGTCGGATTTGGACCTGATTATGATTTATGACGCAAGCGGCGTTGAGGAGTCGCAAGGAAGGCGCCCGCTCGCCGCGCGGCCATATTTTGCGCGTTTGACCCAGGCCTTGGTAACGGCTTTGACCGCACCGATGGCAGAAGGGCGGCTTTACGAAGTCGATATGCGGTTGCGGCCATCGGGCCGGCAAGGACCTGTCGCGACATCACTTGATGCGTTCAAGGACTATCAGGAAACACAGGCTTGGACGTGGGAACACCTTGCTTTGACCCGCGCCCGCGCGATTGCTGGACAAGCTGATCTAACGTCTGAGATCGAATCGTTTCGCCAATCGCTTTTGCGCGCAAAGTCCAAGGGTGATGCGGTTCTGACTGATGTAGCTGATATGCGCCAGCGGATCGCCGAAGCAAAAACGTCACATTTTGACGGTGAAGCAAAGATCGGGGCAGGCCGTTTGCAAGATATCGAGTTGTTTGCGCAATCGGTTGCATTGCGTTGCGGATCAGAAAAACGCGTACTTTCCGCGCAATTGCAGATTGGTGTCGCAGATGGTTTGCTTGATGCCGCAGACGCACAGGCGCTTTGTGACGCGGCGGGCTTTTTCTGGAAGCTGCAAACAGCCTCTCGACTGGTAACCGGCGAAGCGATTGCACTGGATGAATTAAGTGAAGGAGCGCGGCGATTGATCCTCCGAGAAACCAACCATGCAACTATCCCCGCCCTTCAATCAGCTATACAATCTCATGCCGCAACAGCGAACAAAGTAATATCCCGCCAATTGGAGACATCATGAAACCAAGCGATCCGTTTGATCCAAAAGGCCTAATGAAAGATGCGTTTATCATTGATGGCATCACAGAGTCTGAGTGTCGCAGCATTTTCCTTGATTGGGTTTTAGGAGTTCCCGACGGTCGCGATGTCCGTACAGAAGTCGCGGTCCTAATCGCACATTACAAACGGCTGACCGACCCGGCACATCCGATGATTGTCACACTCGCCTCGGCGCTGGAGGTTTCCGAACAACCGCGCCGACGAGGCGGGAGGCAAAGCCGCGTTCCGCAAGGGAACAGTTAGCTTTCTTGCCGTGAATTCAGAGTTGTAAGTTTGGCATCGCTGCGCGAAGAGGTTGCTCGGATTACTGAAGGCATTCCGCTTTTTTGCCAGAGGTCGCACGTTGATCTGATGGATTGCGGGCTGTTGGTTTTGATACAACATTCGCAATCTTTGAGTGTGACAGATAGATTTCTAGCCTTGGTTCAAAAATCCTCCCAGACGCTTTGATCCGTTTTGCCTGAATATGCTGTACGCTTTTGCGGGGCCGGTTGCTGCTTGCGCGCTTGATAGGTATCAGTAATTGCGTGTTCGAGTGCCGCTGTCGCATCTGGGAATGCCACCAACGTTTTGGGCGGCGAACTAATACTGAACTGTTGTATGAGCCGCGTTAGTTTGTCAGTTTCGGTTGCCAGCGAGGTGCCACGTGACATGGATTCTTGCACCATTGCCGCGTTTTGCTGGGTCACCTGATCAAGTTGATTTACGCCGATGTTGATCTCTGAAAGGCCTATTGCCTGCTCTTCCGCACTTGTCGCAATCTGTGATGTCATATTCGCGATGTCATTTACCTGAGTGATGATTTCGCTCAAAGCTTCGCCAGCGTTTCCAACAAGTTGGGTGCCCTGTTTTACATGTCGCGAACTATTTGCAATCAGTCCGGAAATCTCTTTGGCGGCATCGGCTGAACGTTGTGCCAAGGCGCGTACTTCAGATGCCACAACCGCGAAGCCCCTACCAGATTCGCCTGCTCGCGCGGCTTCTACGCCAGCATTCAAAGCGAGCAAGTTGGTTTGAAAAGCAATATCGTCAATCACGCCGATTACTTGGGTGATTTGATTAGAAGACTGCTCAATCGCGCTCATGGCGGAGACAGCTTGTGCGACGATTTCACCGTTTTTGGTCGCTTCAGTGCGGGCTTTGTTGACTGATAAATCCACCGCCTTTGCGTGTTCCGCTGCGGATCTAACGCTGGCGGTCAGTTCATCCAAAGCGGCAGCCGTTTCTTCGAGAGTTGTAGCCTGATTTTCGGTGCGTTGCGACAACTCATTTGTTGCTGACGTTGTTTCAGTCGTTGCTGTGCCGATTAAGGCAACGGTGTCCCTGACACGGGTGATAGTGGCGTGCAATTCGTGCACGGCGTCATTGAAATTACTGCGCATGTCGTCGTAGTCGGGAGTGAATTCATGTTTGATATCGCGCGTCAAATCCCCTTTTGCGAGCTGTGCGAGCTCATTCTTCATCGTGCTGACGACGACATCTTGTTGCTTGCGCAGCTCTGCACGCTCTGCAGATGCTGCGATACGTTCAATCTGCGCATCGCGAAATACGCTAAGCGCGCGCGCCATGCGACCCAGTTCATGTTGGTGTTCGGCACCCTGAATTTGGACGTCATTGTCACCGGCCGCAAGAGCATCGGTCGTATCAGCCAATCGCGAAACCGATCGCGTGATCCCGCGTCCGATAAAATAGGCTGCAAGAATGGCCGCAATTGTCGCAGCAAGGCCAGCCGCAGGAAGTACTGCTTTTAGCCGGTTTACGATTGCGGCACCTTGCGGGCCAATCTCGTCCTGACGCGCGACGATCTGCCCCGCGATCAGATCAAGCCCTTTTTGAACTTCGTCCCCGACGATATCCAAGATATCTGTTTCAATCACCAGCGCCGCTTGGCCAAGGAGAGAGAACGAGACCAGTAGTTCAGGGTATCCTATTAGATCGCCTTGCAGCGCCTCAATTTTCACGGCGATACTGTCTTGTCCATTTAGTGCCGCGAACCTGTTAAAGTTACGGGTGAAACTGTCGTACAAGTCACCAAAAAGAGCCAAGTCTGCCGGATCTTGGGTGGTCAAATATTGCTTGCTTTGTACGATCGCCTCCATGGAAGATTGCAATGCGCGACCAGCTGCAGCGATCGACGCGGGGTTCCCCCGTTGCAGAGTTGTCGTGAATAAGTCGTTTACCGCTGCCTTGAAATTTGCTGTCCGTATATTAAAAACGTCGTTGATAACTTGTGCTGCTTCCAGTTTTTCGGCCATTTCAACAAAGCTATCCTGGTACTGTGCAGATAGCTCGATCAGGCGCTCGACGTCGCGCAGGCGATCAGGTGTTGTATTGAAGCGCGCAAGAAAGTCGGTGTCTCGCAACACTTCATCAACATTATCGATCACGGACTGCCGAAATATCGGGTCAAGCGTGTTGCGGTAACGATATGCAGCGATACGCGCTTGAAAAATATCTTCGACGTAGGCGCTGATCGAGATCGTTTGCCGCGCGATCGTGCGGTATTCAACATAGCCTTGGCCCAATATGCTTACCGAACGCTGCGAGAACACCGAAAGCCCGACGATAATACATGTCAGCAGCAGAAAGCCGCAGCTTATGCGTCTGGAAATTGGCCATTCTTCGAACATTGCTCACTCCTGAAATCGGGTGAGACAATCCATAATGGCGAAGTGCTAATAGTGGATGAAGACCTGTAAGACGATCACAGGCCCTCGGTTCTTGGTCAGGTCAATTTCGCAGCTTGTGCCGCGAGTGCGGTAATACCGGCCCAATCGCCTGCCACGGCCTTGTCTTTGGGGGCCACCCACGAGCCGCCAACACAAAGGGTATTGCTGAGCCCAAGATAGACGCTCGCGTTTTGCAGGCTAACGCCGCCGGTGGGGCAAAACTTGACCTGTGGAATAGGTGCGCCGATCGCTTTGAGGGCAGGGGCGCCGCCGTTTGCTTCGGCTGGGAAGAATTTCTGCACAGTGTAGCCGCGTTCAAGCAATCGCATGACTTCGCTCGCAGTCGCAGCACCCGGCAAAAGCGGCAGATCATTAGCTTCGCAAGCATCCAAAAGCCGGTCCGTCGCACCAGGTGAAACGCCGAATGTGGCACCTGCAGCTTTGGCGTCTTCGACATCTTTCGTGGTCAACAGCGTGCCAGCGCCAACCATGCCGCCCGGCACGCTTGCCATTTCGCGAATTGCATCAAGGGCCGCCGGGGTGCGCAGTGTGACCTCGAGCGCGGGCAGGCCGCCAGCGACCAACGCTTTTGCCAAAAGTGCCGCGATGCTTGCGTCGTCAATGACAAGAACAGGGATAACAGGCGCCATAAGGCAGATTTTTTCGGCGGCGATAGAGGCTTGTTGCGGTGTCATTTTATGATCCTTAAGTCTGTGGTCGTGGCACGTTTTGGTGCCTCCGGCGGAAGTTTATCTCGGAAAAAGGCGTGTTAAGTCGCTAAACTACGACCCCAGCACCATCGGCGGCGAGGCCCACGTTCTGGCGAAACACTTCGAACAATTCGCGGCCAACGCCTGTGCCATTCCCACTTAGGTCCGCGCTGGCGGCGGTGCGGCTATCCAGATCGACGTTGAGGACAGCAATGGTGCCTGTCGTCGCATCAAGGCGGATCACATCACCGTCCTGAATTTTTGCGATCGGACCTGCATCAGCCGCTTCGGGGCAAACATGAATTGCGGAAGGTACCTTGCCGGACGCACCAGACATCCGCCCGTCAGTGACCAGCGCCACCTTTAGCCCGCGATCCTGAAGGACGGCAAGGATCGGGGTCAGGCTGTGCAATTCTGGCATACCGTTCGATTTTGGCCCTTGGAACCGCACCACGATGATCGTGTCTTGGGTGAATTCGCCAGCTTTGAACGCATCTTTGACGGCTTCTTGGGTGTGGAAAATGCGGGCAGGAGCCTCGACAATGTGCCGCTCTGGCGCGACTGCAGATGTCTTGATCACGCCGCGCCCAAGATTGCCTGACAATTGGGTCAAACCACCTTGCGGTTGGAATGGGTCATTGGCAGGGCGCAAGATTTTTTCGTTCAAGGATTTTCCTGCACCGGGTGCGTAGCTGACGCGCCCGTCGACCAGCTTTGGTTCTTGGGCATAAAGCTCTAGCCCGTCACCGGCGACTGTCTTGGTATCGTCATGCAGCAGACCAGCATTCAGCAGTTCCGAAATCATAAACCCAAGCCCACCTGCGGCATGGAAATGGTTCACATCAGCCAGACCGTTAGGGTAAACTTTGGCCATTAATGGCGTGATCGCAGACAGATCGCTGAAGTCTTGTAGATCAAGAATGACGCCAGCAGCCTTGGCCATCGCGGGCAGGTGGATCACGAGGTTGGTCGACCCGCCAGTTGCCATCAATCCGACGATCCCGTTCACAAAGGCGCGCTCATCAAGGATATCGCTGACAGGGCGGTAGTCGTTGCCCAAAGCTGTCATCGAAAGCGCGCGTTCTGTCGCGGCGACCGTCAATGCGTCGCGCAACGGTGTTCCGGGATTGACAAAAGATGCACCGGGCATGTGCAGTCCCATAAATTCCATCAGCATCTGGTTGCTATTTGCAGTCCCGTAAAAGGTGCATGTACCCGGACCGTGGTAGGATGCCATTTCGGCCTTCATCAGTTCCGCGCGGTCGATATTGCCTTTGGCGAATTCTTGGCGGATGCGGGCCTTTTCATCGTTTGGCAATCCAGAGACCATCGGTCCCGCTGGCATAAAGATACCCGGAATATAGCCGAAAGTCGCCGCAGCCATAACAAGCCCCGGAACAATCTTGTCACAAACGCCAAGGTAGACGGCAGAATCGAACACATTGTGTGAAAGCCCCACACCAGCGGCCAAAGCGATGACATCGCGTGAAAACAGCGACAATTCCATACCGGTTTGGCCTTGGGTCACGCCATCACACATCGCGGGCACACCGCCTGCGACTTGGGCAGTGCCACCAGCGGCACGGGCCGCATCGCGGATCAGGTTAGGGTAGGTTTCAAACGGTTGATGCGCCGACAGCATATCGTTGTAAGCGGTAATGATGCCAATATTGGGGGCAACAGCATCGGTCAGTGCAGCTTTGTCATCGGTCATCGCAGCATAAGCGTGGGCTTGGTTGCCACATGTCAAATGCGAACGGCGCGGCCCTTCAGCGGCGGCGCGGGCCATCGTGTCGAGGTATTTGCGACGCGGTCCTTCGGAACGGGCGCGGATACGGTCGGTGACAGCTGAAATGGTGGGGTGAAGCGACATGTGGCCCTCTTTGGTTCGTTTGCGCGCAGCATAGCATTTCTTGTTAGCGCTAACAAGGGGGGCGGGTGCCGGAGCTTCTACTTTGGCAGAGGCACAGAGGCAAAGGGTATTACCAGCCGGCGTTCAGCGTGCTAGGACGTATGAACAGGAATTCACGAAGGCCTTTTGTTATGCTGCGACGCGCGTTTCTTACAACCTCTGTCATCGCCTTGGCTTCGGCGTGTTCGTCGAATTTATTTGGGTCAAGTTCTTCTCCAAAGCCCGTGATGCTACGGTCTTACGATATTCAGACCCTTAGATTTGGCGCGATACCGGACATCGCAGTATCAGAGCAAGAATCGTATTACCCGCAAGCTGATGTTGTTTGGCGCGGTGATCCGCGCGGACCTCGCGTTGCGCAGATAGGCGAAATGTTCCAAGCAGCATTTGATCGCAACCAATCGATTTTGAACGGGACGACACCGGTTGATATTCAAGTGACGCTCGTGCGGTTCCATGGTGTCACAGATCTTACACGCCTCACGGTAGGCGGCGTCTATAACATCATCTTTGATATGACGGTCTTCGATGCACGCAGTGGCGCAATTATCGAGCCGCCGCGCCGAATCGAGGGTGATTTGAACGCACCTGGCGGCGCGCGCGGGCGCGCATTGATCGAGAGAGGGCAGACACAAAAAGTACGTGTCACCGACTTTTTAACCGGCTTGTTGCGTCAACAACTGGTTTAGTGATCTTTCCACCCGCTTCAAAGGCGGATAGGAGGCAGGTATGACAGATATTTCCCCCTCCGCCCTTCCCGTTGTCCGTTTGATCCCAAAGGCCGAAGCCCGCGCAATTCGCCACGGCTTTCCTTGGGTCTATGCCAACGAACTGGTCACTGACCGCCGCACCCGCAATATGACCGCCGGGTCATTGGCGATCCTCGAAGATGCCAGCCGCACCCCGATGGGTGTCGTCGCTGTGAACCCCAATTCAAAGATCATCTGCAGGATGCTGGACAGCAATCCTGAAGCTGTGATTGACGAGGCATGGTTTGTGGCGCGACTCACGCGCGCATACGTGCACCGCACGCGCCTTTATGATGCGCCATACTACCGCTTGATCCACGCCGAGGCTGACGGCTTGCCCGGCGTCGTTATCGACCGCTTTGGCGATGTGGCGGTGATCCAACCCAACGCGGCTTGGGCCGATGCGCTGCTGGCACCAATGGTGGCGGCATTGCAAAAAGTAACCGGCGTCACGACCGTTGTAATGAACGGCACTGGCCGTGCGCGGTCGCTTGAAGGCCTAGAGGAACGCACTGAGGCGTTGGTCGGCGAAGCACCAACCGAACCGGTTGCCGTGCCGATGAACGGGGCCACCTATATGGCCGACGTGATGGGTGGGCAGAAAACCGGTCTGTTCTTTGACCAACGCCCAAACCACGCATTCGCTGCAAACCTGTCGAAGGATGCGCGCGTCTTGGACATGTTCTCGCATGTGGGCGGTTTTGGCTTGGCAGCACTTGCCGCTGGTGCAAAGTCAGCTTTGGCAGTTGATGGTTCAGCGCCCGTACTGGAATTGGCAGAACGCGGTGCTGCCGCGATGAAAGTCAGTGACCGTTTCGAGACACGCAAGGGCGATGCCTTTGATGTGCTTGCTGCATTGGCCGAAGAAGGCGAGACATTTGACGTTGTCGTATGTGACCCACCTGCATTTGCACCCGGAAAACCATCGCTAGAGGCCGGATTACGCGCCTATGAACGGGTAGCGCGCCTTGCGGCACCGCTTGTCGCAGAAGGCGGTTATCTGGTGCTGTGTTCATGTTCGCATGCCGTTGATCTGACGCGTTTCCGCAACGCATGTTCACGCGGTATCGGGCGCGGCGGGCGGCGTGGGCAAATTATCCACACAGGCTTTGCTGGCCCAGACCATCCTTTGATGCCGCATCTGGCCGAAAGTGGATATCTCAAGGCACTATACTACCGCCTATGAGGGTGATGATCGACGCCTGCGTCCTGTACCCGACGGTGATACGCGAAGTCATGTTAGGCTGCGCGCATAACGGGCTATTCGAAGCACGCTGGTCTCCGCGCATCTTGGAAGAATGGGCACGGGCGGCCGGCAAACTCGGTCCGGAGCAAGAGGTTTGGGCGCGCGGCGAGATTGCGACACTGACCGCAAAATTCCCACAAGCATTGGTAAAATATGACACCGCGATAGAGCGTCAGTATTGGCTGCCCGATCCTGCGGATATCCATGTCCTCACTGCGGCCGTTGTGGGGTCATGCGACGGTATATTGACAATGAACGCCAAGGATTTCCCCAAGAACATTTTGGGCGACGAGACGCTTTTGCGCTGGGATCCGGATGGCTTTATGCGGGATTTACTGCGCGACAATGTTGAAACAGTGACACCCATCGCGCAGGCGGTGCTGATGCAAGCCAACCGCCTTTCGGACCGGCCTTGGACCATGCGCGCGTTGATGAAAAAAGCGCGACTTCCTCGCTTTGGCAAAGCCCTTGAGGCAATGCACTAACTGATTTTACTGGAAAACTCCTGCCAGAGGCTCCGGCAAAGCGAAACCGCGCTTAGGCCCGCCATTTGGCCTCATTTGCCTCAATCGCGGCGATACGCTGCTGGGTTTTGGGATGGCTCATCATCCACGCAGGCGTCGCCGCACCGCGTGCACCCGTCAACGTCTCAAGCTTGGTGAACAGTGACTTTTGTGGCCCTGTCCCAATGCCAGCTTTCATCAGGAGCGCAGAGGCGTAGGCGTCTGCCTCAAACTCGTCTTTGCGCGAAAGACCAGCGGCAAGCAAACTCATCAATGCCGACGCAATCCACGGTCCAATGAAGGGAATGAACCGCCCCAAAATCATCGCAAGTGCAGTCCGCATTGCATTTTGTCCCGAGAAATCAATCATCCGGCGGCGCGAATGGCCCAAGGCGACATGACCCAACTCATGCGCAATCACTGTGGCCATTTCCTCTGAACTGACTTCGCCCGCGCGGTATTTGTTGAAAAAACCACGGGTGATAAAGATACGCCCGTCAGGGGCGGCAAGGCCATTGACCGGTTCAATCTCGTAGATATGCACCTTGATCCGCTCGATATCGAGCGCCTTTGCCATCCGCTCCATCAAGACCTTCAAGATGGGATCGGCCAATTCGGTTGATTTCGCATCCAGCTCGCGCGAGGTGCGCCAGACCGAAAAGCGGTACATCGCAAGGCCGTAAAGCACGGCAAACAGGATCGGAAGAACTTTTATCATGCCTTAGATATGGGGGCAGGCGGGCCATTGGGCAAGTCGATGTTCGGTGATTTGCGGATACGCTAGTGTGACGCACGTTTGCGATCTCTTGCCTTGCTCGCTTGGACCATCCAGACACCAAGTCCAGCAGCGACAACGATCGCGACAAGAAATCCTGAAACGCTTCCCAGAATATCCGAGATTGCGCCGATATTATCGGTGAACAGGTATCCAAGACCCACATAAAGGCCGACCCAAACCACTTCACCAGCCATGCCCCAAAGGGCAAAGCGCGGCCAGCTGAAACCGGATAAGCCACTGACATAATTCACATAAGGACCGAGCGGCGCGACGAGCCAGCAAGAAAAGAACACACTCGATCCACCCCATTTATGCATGAAAGTCTGGGCTTTATCGCGCAGTGCTGCCCGTCTAGGACGGGTTGCCAGCCAGCGGGTTAAGCGCGGTCCAAACCTGCGCGCGATCCAGTACCCAAGGTTGTCGCCCATGATTGCGCCACAAAACGCGGCAGCGGCGACAGCGGCAAGCGACAAATCGCCCGACGCCGCAAATCCACCTGACGCCAACATCAACAGCGACGAAGGCACAGGCAGCGCCAAACAGCTTAGGAATGTCACGCCAAACAACAACGGAACGCCGTAGTCAGCGGCAAGGGTCAGGATCAGATCAGTCATTTGCCCGCCACGCTGCCACATATGCATCAAGCTGCGCCTGCATGTCGTCCAATGTCATGTCGTTTTCCGCCGCAAGCCTGTCCAGCGACACGCGGCGCATCGGGGCGTCACTGCGCATGCCAAGCGCTTCTTGGATGACTTGGGGTGGGATTTCGTATGATCTGCTGACATAGCGCGGGGTCATCCACCCAGCGAGGGATTGATCGCTGCGCGCGGGATCTGACCAATAGATGAACTGACTGGTGGCGCGCACGCCAAAAAAGCCCGCAAAGCCAACGACAGTTACGAAGGCGAGCAAAAGGTATCTATTATACGCCCATAGGTCTTTTACGCGGTGCCACATCTATCTGCCTAACTCGCTCTCAAAACTACGCTGCGACGCATATGCCGCGATCACAAGGCTTTAACGGCTCAGGTTGCGCATTCCGGCGTCAATTCCTGATAAAGTCATCGGCACCATGCGGTCTGCACCAAAAATCTCTTGGATCATCTGGATGGATTGGGTGTAGGGCCAATAGCGTTCTGCCAGCGGGTTGATCCAAATGTGATTAGGCCAGTGATCACGGGCACGTTCCAGCCACGTATGACCCGCTTCTTGGTTATAATGCTCGTTGGCGCCGCCTTTAAAGGCGATTTCGTAGGGCGACATGCTGGCATCACCCACAAATATACATTTGTAATCAGCGCCGTAAGTGCGCAGCACATCCAACGTTGGCATCTGTGCGTCCCAGCGGCGGCGGTTGTCCTTCCACACACCTTCATAGAGGCAGTTGTGGAAATAGAAGTGTTCGAAATGTTTGAATTCGGATTTCGCGGCGCTGAACAGTTCTTCAACAACTTTGATATGCGGGTCCATTGAGCCGCCAATATCCAGGAAAAGCAGCACTTTGACCGCATTGCGTCGCTCTGGCCGGGTTTGGACATCAAGATAACCGTTTTCAGCCGTGGCGCGGATCGTTTCGTTGAGGTCAAGTTCGTCGTGCGCGCCATCACGCGCCCAACGGCGCAAGCGCTTTAGCGCGACTTTGATGTTGCGCGTGCCCAATTCAACGGTGTCATCAAGGTTCTTGAATTCACGCTTGTCCCAGACTTTGACGGCACGCTGATGGCGGCTTTCATTTTGACCGATGCGCACACCTTCGGGGTTGTAGCCGTACGCACCAAAGGGCGATGTACCCGCAGTGCCAACCCATTTAGACCCACCCTGATGACGGCCTTTTTGTTCGGCGAGACGTTTCTTGAGCGTCTCCATTAACTTGTCAAAACCGCCCAATGCGTCGATTTCGGCCTTTTCCTCGGCGCTTAGATGCTTTTCAGCCAGCTTTTCCAACCACGCGGCCGGGATATCAACGGCGTTCAGCACAGCCTCGTCTGGAATGGCCTCTAGCCCTGCAAAAGTCGCGGAAAACGCGCGATCAAATTTGTCGAGGTGCCGTTCATCTTTGACCATTGTGGTGCGGGCCAGAAAATAGAATGCCTCTACATCATAGGTCGCCAACCCTGCTTTCATGCCCTCTAAAAACGCCAGAAACTCGCGCAGGCTGACGGGGACACCGTTGCTGCGCAAATTATCGAAAAACGGCAGGACCATTGCTGAGAAAAAGATGCGGTCGACGATGATCAAGACGAACACGCCAATGATGCCAAACAGGATCGCGAACACCGCGCCCCACTGCAAAAGATCAAAAAGTTTTCCGCCACGCGACTTGGCGCGGTACGCCCCGACCAGTGCGCCCAATAACATACCTACGAGTGGAAAAATCATGGTGTGGCCCTTGTTAACTTGGCGGTATTTGCGGCGGAAGCGATGCAATTTCATTGAGCTGGTCAATCACGGCATTGCGATCACCGAACCCATAAAGCGCCCACCCCAGACTGTCCAGCCGCAGCGCCATGCCTGCGTCAGTATCACCGCGCAGATCCAGAGCTTCGGCTTGGAACATCATCAAGAGCGCCATCAGCGATGCGTTCTCGTGGCGGCGCGCGATAGGAATGGCGCGACTTGTGATTGCGATGGTGCGGTCTGCGTCGCCCGAAATCAACGTAAAGGCGGCAAGTTGCAACGCAACATGCGCGGTATGAATTGCAGTGTCGGGGTTGGCGCTATAGGCGCGGTTGGCGGCATTGAAAGCAGCCAAAGATTGCGAGGGATCATTGCCAATTTGCAAGCGCCCGAAGGCATATTGGGCAAAGCCTGCACGCGGTCCTGTCCAGCCTTGGGTTTGTCCGATTTCAATCGCGCGTGCGGCGGCTGCCCTGCGCCGACTGTCCGATGCTCCGTTGCCCAACGCCGTCTCAATCTGCGCTTTCCACAGCGGCAAGTCCCGCCCTTCGAAACGGGAGTTTTGGCGTTGGCCCCGTGGGTTGATCCGCGCAAGGATCGCAGGCAATTGTGCGGCGACTGCACTGTGCGACATGCCATTGCGCAGCTGCGGCGCGTAGTAGGCGCGCAGGATCACCATATCACATCCGGTCAGCACCGTATGGATATTATCATCGTTAAATACGGAATCGGGCAGGCGATATAAATCGTTCAACGGTCCTAATGCTTGCGCCAGTTCCTCGTGCAGGCAATCGCGCATTTCTTGCGGGGTTGCATCAGAGGGGATGAAAATCGCGGCCTTGTCACGCCTGCTCAAAGTTGCCCAATCCAATAGGTCTGTGTTGCGCGCGGCGCGCAGTTCTGACCAGCTTTGGACGCGCGGCACCACAAAACAGGCCGCATTGGGCGCGACACGCTGGATCGTACGGGTTGGTACCAATTCAATGACAATGTTTGCCTCGGACCCTGTGGCAAGGCGAATATCGATCTGTGCCTCTTGCCGCAGACGGGCGATCAAGCTGCGCAAATCGCCGTTCAACGCCGCATTCGAGGCACCAGACACACGCACAGTGATTGGGCCTTCAAAACGGGTCAGGATGGGCAGGGGACGGCCGCTTTCCATCTCGAACGACAGATCAAGAAAATCGGCGGCAATCTGCGCATTTGGGCGCGTGGACGGGCCGGGGCTGGCAGCTATGAAGCTGCGCATCTGCGGGAATTCAAGAATAATCGCATCTGGAGCGGGGTCAGTTGGAACCTGCGCACAAGCAGCCGCAAAGCACAGGGCCAACGCGGCAAGCCGTCTTGCATGGGAAAAGAAAATTGTCATTGTCGTTTAAGCGCCTGTGCCTTTTTGCCGACAATAGCGGGCTTTATCGCAGGAACCAGTCAATTCCCTGTGGGGTGCGGTTATCGCTGACTGCGCGCCATAAAGGCCAAGCGTTCAAATAAATGTACGTCTTGCTCGTTCTTCAAAAGCGCGCCGTGCAGTTTGGGCAAAGCATTTGCACCATCGCGCTTAAGGTCCTCTGCATCCAGATCTTCGGCCAGCAAGAGCTTGAGCCAGTCCAGCACTTCAGAAGTCGACGGTTTTTTCTTGAGCCCGTTGGTTTCGCGGATTTCATAAAACTGGGTCAAGGCGGCGGTCAAAAGAGTGGCCTTAATCCCGGGATGATGGACTTCGACGATTTTGCGCATCGTTTCGACGTCGGGGAACCGGAGGTAA